>VMBT01000202.1_pt1 | contig 40179 bp, 34 predicted proteins | sample 4404301 | NCBI WGS metagenome assembly VMBT01 (sample SAMN12238535, study PRJNA552566) | marine metagenome | isolation source: Coastal seawater | place: USA: coastal Georgia, Sapelo Island | collected 2008-08/2009-08
CACCTGCTTTGCAAGCAGGGGGTCCGCGGTTCGATCCCGCGTAGCTCCACCATTTTTCTTATTATGCCTCAAAACATAACACTCATTGGTATGGCTGGTTCTGGCAAATCAACCATTGGTAGCATCCTTGCTAGTCAGCTAGATAAGACCTTTATTGATAGCGACAAACTTATTGAAGAAAAGTTACAACAACCCTTGCAACAAATTTTGGAAGAGAAGGGTTACCTTAAATTAAGACAAATAGAAGCAGAAGTTATTCAAAACATTGATATGGAAAATGCTGTGCTAGCCACAGGCGGCAGTGCAGTCTATAGCCCAGAAGCCATGGAGTATCTTGCGCAGCAATCAAGCATCATTTACTTGCAAGTGCCACTCTCAATTATTTACGAAAGAGTAGATGATTTTGGCAGCAGAGGATTTGCTAAACGTCCTGATCAATCAATCGAAGAAGTCTTCAAAGAGAGAGTTATGCTTTATGAGAATTTTGCCAATATTGTTATAGAAAATGTTTCTTCTGCAGAGAGTTGTATTCAGGAAATACTGAAGCAGCTAGGATAGTTTGCCAAGTTGCTCTATAAGCTTGGATTAAAATTTAATGCACCCAGAGCATTTGCATAGCCACCATTTTCATGGAAGTGGCCATTGAGGCTTGAAAGAGCTAGCCTTGAGTTTATTCCCTCTCTTATTAAGCTTAAATTTGCTGTTCTTCCAACAAAATAGACATCTTGTAATTGCAGAATATGGGCATACAAAGCTGCTGTAGTGCCAATGATTTCGCCAATCATATTCCCTAAACTTGCAGAGACATTTTCCATGGTATCTAAACCATGTTCTTTGGTATTACCAAAATTAACCGCGGTGATATCCCCAGGCAAGCTTCCAAGTTCAGTAACCACATCATTGATTAATAAATCTATCTTTCTTCTATTACCTTTTGTTCCAAATTCATTGAGCTCGAGTCCATTAGCATTCCCAGTTAGGAGTTTACCCAAGCCTTCAAAGGTACCACCGCCGACAGCAATTCCTCCAAGATGAGTGCATTTTGATTCATTGAGCCAGACACATGCCGTGCCTGTTCCAGCACTTACTATCAATGCATTTTGATTGAGATCAAAAAGTTGTTTAGCCCCAGCAGCAATAGCATCAATTTCTGCAACTTTGATAACCTCCGTATCTTTGTATCTAGATGGCAAGCTTGCAGATTTTCCTCCAGTAACAAAAATCCTTTCTATGGAATTGGTTACCTTGAGAGCTTTAAATGTTTCACTTAATACCTCTTCTTTACCACTAAGCAGAGAGTTGCTAGCCATGGAATGGAACTCATGAGAACCACGATCAATGATTACATCTGTATTGGTAATTCCAAAATCTATAGCTACCTTCATAATTCTATAATTTTGAGGTTATGAGGAGAGATTACTCTTTTTCGCTTTTGTTTTCGACATCCTCAGGAGTCACATCAATAATCTTTGTACCATCTCGCTGTTCAGATACATTGTTAGCTTTTTGGCCTTGCCAGGGACGTTTCCCCCACTGCACTCTATCGTTTCTATTACGTTGCTTTTGTGACGCTTTTACTTTGCCTAGATTAAAGAAGATAAATAACGAGAGTATCGCAATAAATGAGAAGAATACCGTATTCAACTTATCTTCTGGATTGAAGTTTGGCTAACAATCTCAAAATTTCTAAGTATAGCCACACCAAAGTAACCATGAGCGCAAATGCTCCGTACCATTCCATATATTTTGGTAACCCCATTTCTGCACCCTGTTCTATAAAGTCAAAATCCAATACCAGGTTCAGGGCTGCAATCCCAACTACAAATAGGGAGAAACCAATTCCAAAAAGACCGTTACTGTGGATGAAGCCAATTCCACTCCCAAAGAAAGACATTATGATGCTTACCAAATAAAGCAATGCAATGCCTGCTGTAGCAGAAAATAGCATCAATCTAAAATTTTGTGTGGGCAAGATAAGTCCGCTTTTATATGCAAATAATAAAGATGCCAAGATTCCAAAGGTTAACCCAATGGCCTGAATCACAATGCCTGGGTACTGTGATTCAAACATCATAGAAATTCCTCCAAGCGCAATTCCCTCTAAAAGAGCATATGCAGGAGCTCCGATATGAGCATTGCGGGGAACAAATGAAGTATACATCGCCGCAATAAAGCCAAGAATAAGGCCCATCCACATCAAGCCAGGATTGGACCATCCAATAAATGCTCCTCCAAAACAAAGCGCTAAAAGAATACCGGTTTTATTAACTGCTCCATCTAAGCTCATAGCCTGTGAGCCAGCAAAATCTCCTCTTTGAGAAAATTTTTCCCCAAAGACAGGATTGCCTGATCTACCAAATGTATCTAATGCTGCATGACGTGACATAAATTACCTCAACTAATAAAGTATTTGTATGGGCATTTTAGCAAATTTAAAGCCTTGGATAGCTTTAGAGTGAGTCGATCCATGCTGAGACAATTTCTAAACCTTCTTCATCTCTAAGTGCGCGTCCCGATTCTGGCATCATGATGCCCGGATCTAAGGAATGCATTCTTGCTAATAAAATAGACTCCTCTGATTTTCCAGGAACAATTGAATAGCGTAAATTAAAGCTACCTTTTCCTGTGGCAACTGGTTTTTTATAAAAGCCTAGATGCTTGGTATTCTCTTCCTCTAGGGTTAGGTAGAGTCCTGTAGTGTCTGCTGAGCCACCTCTAATATGGCAATGTGCACAGTTAATATCTAAGTAACTCCTAGCACGCGCTTCCATGTTCTGAGAATTATCAAAATAATTTACCATTTTGTTAAATACCAAATCTGTATCAATCCATCCAAGCTGCGCCCATTTTTCTAATTGATTCATTTTTCCAGAATTGTATTGCACCATAAGATCCATATTTCTTGCTTTAGGTCCTATAGGGGTCATGACACCGTTGAGTTGATGACATTCTTTGCATTGATTCTTGTTGGGGGCACGATATCTGATAGAGATTAACTCACCACTATCTTTAGAGAATTGGGTTTGTATAGTTTTACCCACAAGACTTAATTTGGCATCCGTTTGATCATCGTTCCAAATATAGCCAACGGCTTCCCAACCATCATTTGTGTGGATCAACAGTCTTGTCTCAAGCAATTGCTTCTCTAGACTTGAGGAAGCATTTTGATAAGAAAAAGTTTTTATAAGGGTAGTGCCAACAGGAAATTGGAAAACCTTATCGCTCTCAAAAGTAAATTTTGAATTATTTGGTACATAAATAAATCTTTGCTTATCTGTGTAATCAGAAAAAAGCTGACTACTTAATTGGTAGGGAAGAACATTTTGAGCAGGGACTTGGTTTTTTAGATCTTTGAAAAACCCGTACTCAGAGAGGTTTTGCAGAAACTTTCCCTGCCTAAGCGCATCATCATCCAATCCCAGAATCGAAGTAGAACAAAAAAGCAGAAAAAGGGATACGAGCTTATAAAATGGCATCTATTTCAATGACTTCTAGAGGCTGGATAGTTCCTTGAAACTCAGCATGATCTTTTCTTATAGGATCAAAAAAAGGCAGCATGTATTTAATTGGGTCCAATACTAATAAAGAGGTATCGGGACTTTCCTTGATAACCATTTTTTCGTTTTCTGTTTGTCCAAAGAGCATTTGTGAAAACGGAAGCACTCCATCCCAAAAGATATCTGCCATTTTGCCATTAGAGAGGTCGTACAAAATTCTTGCTAATTCATTAGATTCGATATCGGGTTTGTTACCGTTATTAATATAGGAGTTGTTATGCACTTGGATTGATTTTGGATGCGGATAATAGTTTGCATCTTCAAAATCATCAGCATAGGAAACTATTGCTAATCCTGTGGTGCCATTATTCTCAATATCGTTATCAAATATTTCTACAAAAGAATTTGCCATCACCATGATTCCTGTGCCGCTTGGAACTTCGCCAACAATATTTCCCTCAGGAGCAAAATTAGGGGTGTTGTTATTGATTACCTGGTTTTGAAACACGCGCACATGATGCCCGCCTTGTTGAGGCAGATCAGGCAAATCAAAAACTAGGATGCCGCCAGTATTTTCTGTAGCTACATTGTCGTAAACATCTGCATAGAAGGAGTTTTCAATTTCTATCCCTGCTACGTTATGCTTAGCAAGGCTATTTCTGACGATAATATTTTTAGATTGACCAACATAAATGCCCGCATCCGATGCTCCAATGGCAACGCAATCGTCAATCAAAACATTCTCAGATTCAACAGGATAAAGGCCGTAAGCACCGTTCTTTGAATCGGGTCCATTAGTCCATTCTGTTCTAACTCTAATAAAATGAATATTTTTTGAGCCTTTTACTTTAATGGCATCGCCTTTGGCATTCTCTATGCCAAAGTCTAATAATCTTACATTGTCTGAAGTAACCGAGAGACCTTGGGCTCCGCTTAATTGATCAGTAAAGTCTAGAATAGTTACATCTCTGCCTTCACCTTCAAGAGTGACTCCATCTCCATCTAACGACAAACTATCTGCTAAGAGGAACCTGCCAGCAGTCAGTCTGACAACGTCACCCGGCTGAGCAAGTATGAGAGCTTCTTGAATTTCTTCGTAAGCATTAGGGGAGGGTTGAATGAGAAAAATGCTTGCGTTAGCACTCAGAGAGCTGAGTGCTAATACGAGTGCAAGAGACTTAAACAGTTGCAGGGATTGAGCCAAATTTTTCAAGAGGTTTTTCTAACTCGTTCCAATCGCATTCAAAATCGTCGGGAGCATTTTCAAATTCAAGCAAACCAAGCTCTTCAAACTTTGGACGAATGTTATCGGTTAATAAACCAATTCTTGATAGGTTTGGAATGACTCTTGAAAATAGAAAGTTTCTAAAATTATCCATTGATGAAGTTTCTAGAGCAAATACTCTTGCCTCTTCTCGGGTCATGCCTAGGAATTTTTCCATAGCGCGAGTATTTACTAATCTTTCTCTTGAAATAACACATGCTTCATAAGCAAATTGTGCTCTGTCCTCAACCTCTTCAGGGGAAAGCGTCTTCACAAAATCTTCTAAATAGTTAATTCCAAATGTGACATGCCTTGCTTCATCACGAATGACGTAATGCAGAAGTTGCTCAAGCAGAGGATCTCTGGTTTGCAGTTTCAGCATATTAAAGGCTGCAAGCGCTAGTCCTTCGATAATAATTTGCATGCCAATGAATTTTAAATCCCAGCGCTCGTCGGTAAGGATCTTATCTAAGAGCATTTTTAAGTTGGGGTTGATTGGATAATGCATTCCAAGCTTATCTTGTAAGTATTTATTAAATACTTCTACATGCCTCGCTTCATCAAATGTTTGAGAGGCAGCGTACAACTTGGCATTGTAAGTAGGCGCGCAACTAACAAGTTGCGATGCTACTAAGAGAGCGCCTTGCTCTCCATGTAAAAATTGAGAAAGAAGTTCGGCTGTTTCATGCCTATCGAATTCAATTTTTTGTTCTTCGGTTAATGCTTCAAATTCAGGAAGCTGTTGGTGCGGGGCTAGACCAGCGTCCACCAGCAATTCGTCTTTAGGATGGTTATAGTCCCAGTTTAAATCAATAGATCCATTCCAATTTAGCTCTTTACCAAGTTCGTATAGTTTTTTTATACGATTATCGGCTACGGAATAATCCCAATTATATGAGCCTGTCAGCGGTGTATTAAAAATCTCAGCAACATGCTCTACATGTTTTGGTTGTAAATCCAGATCTTCATCAAAATAAATGATTTCACTAGGGTTAGAATTAACTTTCTTAATTTCCATAATTTTTCGTGTTATATGTTTACGGTGTAAACATTGATTATAATACTTTTGAATCTTTTAGGCAAAAAGACCTGTGAGCTGCTCAAGTAGAGTTTCACCAAGGTCTTCAGCTCGATTTATAGTTATGGATCGCTCGTAATACTTAGTAACGTCATGCCCAATACCAATAGCCAAGAGTTCGATTTGGTTTTTGGCTTCAATTTCATGAATTGCAGTCTTCAAATGATGATCTAAAAATCCACTATTGTTCGCAGAAAGCGAGCTATCATCTACTGGAGCTCCATCAGAAATCACTATCATAATTTTTCTGGTTTCGGGTCTTCTTAATAACCTTTCTTGAGACCAATATAATGCTTCTCCATCAATATTTTCTTTTAGCAGGCCTTCTCTTAACATCACTCCAAGATTTCTTTTAGAGATTCTATAGTTTTCATCTGCAGCTTTAAAAATAATATGCCTTATGTCGTTTAGCCTGCCTGGATGAGCAGGGCTTCCTTGACTTGCCCATAATTTTCTCGATTCACCGCCTTTCCAGTGTTTTGTTGTGAAGCCAAGTAATTCTGTTTTAATAGAGCACCTGTCCAATGTAGCTCCGATGATATCCACACACACTGCGGCCAACGAAATGGATCTACCCCGCATAGAACCAGAACAATCAATCAACAGTGATATAACCGTATCCTCAAAGTTAATTTCTTTTTCAATTTTATAACTTTGAGCAAATGCAGGATTGGCAATAACTCTACTTAATCTAGCTGTATCAAGAATTCCTTCCTCAAGATTAAAGTCCCAGCTTCGTTGTTGTTTTGCCTGCAAGATGCGTTGAAGCCTATTTGCCATTTTTCCAATAGTATTTTCATGGGGTTTCACTAGAAGATCTAATTGCTCTCTTAGCCGAATAATTTCTTCGTTGGTAGCTAGTTCCTTTGCAGCAATAATTTCATCAAACTCCCTTGTAAACACTCCATAGGGTTGGGTTTGTTCTATGTTTATTTGCAGTGGATTAAAAGCTTCTTCAGGATTTTCAGTAGCTGTTTCAATTTCAACTTGTTCAACAACCTCATCTTCTGTTGTTTCAATAGAGACGTCCCCTTCGCTTTCAATTTCTACTGGCAGTTCTGAAGCTGATGCGTCTATTTCTTCTGTTTCTTGATTCTGTTCATTGTCTCTGGACTCCTCTTCCTGCTCTGAAGATTCCTCTTCCTCACCAGCAAACGTATTAAGGCCTAAACCATCAATCATTTCTAATGCATGTTTTTGAAACGATTCTTGATCGTCGGCAGCCTCTAATAAATCATCAAAAATTTTATCTAAATCATTAAGCTCTTCGAATGTAGTGAGGTTGTCGATGAGCAATCCTGACTTGGCTCTTAATATGTAGGGAATATTTCGAATCAGTGAAGTAGCCGGTTCATTACTTAATTCGTCGCTACACCTATTTTCAATATTTTCTTTCATACCTTGATATTCTTTTCCAGCCAGAATATCGACCCTAGCCACCTCAAGTGAATCTAATAGCTGTTTTGCTTCCCTTGTTAGTTTTAGAGGTGCCAATTCTTTGTGCTTGAGCTGCCAAAAAACTTGTTGATCAATATTTCCTCGCCAAGCTGCTAATTTTTTTTGGCTGCGGGGCGGAGCAGTGAGAGCGATTGAACCCTGAATAGGTTTATGGCTATGAATAGCTTTATGAATTTTAAGGTTAGGGTCTTGGGTTAGAGTTTTTGCTAACGCGCTGTTAGCAGATTCAAGTGAGTCTCTTTTTTTATTCCATCCCACTTTACTTAGGGCCTGTCTTGGCTACTGCCACAACATCTTTGAAAATATTCTTCTACTATTGGCTTTTCTCCATCATCACATTTGTTTAGAAAAGATAAAGCAAACGAGTGTTCAAGATCATTAAAAATTACATAATTTTGTGCCCAACTAAGAACTGTTCTTGGGGACATAACCGTGGAAATATCTCCATTAGCAAAACCTTTTCTAGTTAGATTAGCTACTTGAATCATTTGTTTGAGTATGGCTTTCTCTTCTTTTGAAGAAAATGAGGTTTTCCCTAAAATTATTTTTTCTTCTTGCCCACTCTCCAGATAATTAAGAGTTGCGAGGATGTGCCATCTGTCTAGTTGGCCTTGATTGATTTGCTGGGTGCCATGATACAGGCCTGTCATATCTCCAAGACCTACGGTATTAGTAGTAGCAAATAGTCTAAAGGAATTATTTGGATGGATAACTTTATTTTGATCAAGCATTGTTAGCTTGCCGTCTACTTCTAGAATTCTTTGGATTACAAACATTACATCTGGTCTGCCGGCATCGTATTCATCAAATACTAGGGCTACGGGATTTTGTATAGCCCAAGGTAGCAAGCCCTCTTGGAAGGTGGTTACCTGTTTGCCATCCTCTAACGTAATAACATCTTTGCCCAGTAAATCTATTCTGCTGATATGACTATCAAGATTTATTCTTACCATGGGCCAATTTAGCCTTGCAGCAATTTGCTCAAGGTGGGTTGATTTTCCAGTGCCATGCATACCTTGAACCATTACTCTTTTGTTAAACATAAACCCTGCAAGAATTGCCTCTGTTGTGGCCTTATCAAATACATAGGATTCATCCACTGCAGGAACCCAGTCAGATAATTCTTCAAAGCCTTCAACCTTAAACGGCACATCAAGACCGAAAACCTTCTTAGTATCGATTATTTTTTTAGTTAGCTTTAACTCGCTTAAGTTAGATGTTTGCATATTTATTTTTTAAGATGGCTATCCTACCGCTTGATTAAAAAAACTTCTAGCAAAATAGGGATTATTGCACCTATACAAATTGAAACCATGGCATACTACGCCCCCTTATGAATCAGGCGCTAAAAACTACACTTGGATTATTTCAGTTAGAGCAAATTGACCGTGATTTATTTTCTTGGAGCGGAAACAGTGTTGGTTTTCAAAGAATATTCGGTGGCCAGGTAATGGCACAAACCCTTATTGCTGCCTATCAAACAGTTGAAGATCGCTCAAGACGAGCACATTCTTTCCACTCGTATTTTTTAAGACCGGGTGATCTAACTAGGAAGATAGTTTTTGATGTAGATCGCATTAGAGATGGAAAAAGTTTTACTACGAGAAGGGTGCGTGCCATACAAAATGGTGAAGCTATATTTAATTGTTCAATTTCATTCCAAAAACCAGAGAAGGGTGTTTCCCATCAAATTAAACTTGATGCAGTCCCTGGTCCAGATGGCTTAAAAAGCGAATGGGAGCTTAGATATGAAGAGCGCAAGAAAATTTCTAAGAAATTTTTACCCATGTGGCTCAGGGAGCGAGAAATTGAAATGCGACAGGTTGATCCCCAAGATTTGCTCAATCCAGTCAAAGGGGAACCAGAGCGTTTAACTTGGATTAAGCCGGCAGGAAAATTACCTAAAGATATAAAAATTCATCAAGCATTGCTTTTATATGTTTCCGATATGGGCCTCTTAGGAACAGCTGCCCAACCTCACGGCTTGAGCTTCATGAGCAAGAAATTTCAATCTGCAAGTCTCGATCATGCAATGTGGTTTCATGGAAATATAAATTTCAACGATTGGATCTTATATAAAATTGATAGTCCGGTTTCTGGAAATGCGCGAGGTTTTTCTAGAGGCTCGTTATATACGAAGAGAGGCAAGCTTATTGCCTCTACTGCACAAGAGGGCCTTATGAGATTATGGGATTAATTATTCCTAATTAGATCAATCATTAATTGAACTTTATTTGGTTCAATATCTGGTGTAATACCGTGGCCTAAGTTAAAAATAAATCCTGGATAGCCAGACATTTCTTCCAAGATAGCGTTCACAGCTTTCTCAATTTCTTCTTCATCACTTTTTAAAATTGCTGGGTTTAAATTACCTTGAAGAACATGTGAGCCCTTGAAAGCAGAGTTTGCTTTTATTAGATCTTGCGTCCAGTGTAAAGAAAGGCAGGTAACACCTTTAAGATCATTCGTTGATATCTCTCTGGGAGGCGCTTTTTCAAAAAGTATAATTGGAGTTGCTGAAGTAGTTACATCCTCTCTTAATAAGGTTATAAGTTGATTAGTGGGTTTCAATGAAAACTCTTCAAAATCTTCAACGGATAAAATATCTGCCCAAGAATCAAAGATCTGCACAGCTTGAACGCCGCATTTAATTTGCTCTTTTAAGTATTCATAGCAAGCTTGAGTAAGAATTTCAAGTAGCGTGCTAACAGCAGCAGAGTTTTTCTTGAGAAAATCTTTAGTCTTTATAAAATCTTTTGAGCCTTTGCCTTCAATAGAGTAAGCAGCAAGAGTCCATGGTGAACCGCAAAAACCAATTAGTGGTAACTGATTTGGTAATACTTTTTTGGTGGCAACTACTGCTTCATAAACATATCTTAACTCTTCATGAGGCACTGATTTAGGTAAGTTTTCTATATCCTTAATGGAAGAAATAGGATTGCTAAAAATGGGCCCATGCCCCTCTCCAAACTCTAATCCCAAACCCATAGCGCTGGGGATAGTTAAAATATCTGAGAACAGTATGCTGGCATCAAGATCAAATCTATTGATAGGCTGCAAAGCGAGTTCTGCACAAATTTCTGGTCTTTTAATCATGTCCAAAAAATTTGTGAAGTTTTTTCTTACTTGTTGGTATTCTGGCAAATATCTGCCTGCTTGTCTCATTAGCCAAATAGGAGGAGTTGCCTGAGGTTCAAAGTTAAGAGCTGCTATAAGCGATCGATTATTCACGAGACGAATTTTATAATAGATTTAGCTGCTTGCCTTCCTTCCCAAATAGCTGTGACTACCAAGTCTGAACCTCTAACCATATCTCCTCCAGCAAAAATCTTAGGATTAGAAGTTTGAAATTCAAATTCTTCGGATTCTGTAATTTTTACAAGTCCATTATTAAGGGTTTGGATATCTTGATTTGCAAACCAATCAGCCGGGCTTGCTCTAAATCCAAACGCCACAATCACAGCATCTGCCCTAATTATTTTTTCGCTGCCCTTTACTGGTATTGGTATCCTTCTCCCATTTATATCAGGCTCTCCTAATTCGGTTTCCATAACTTTAATTCCACTAACGACGTCGCTTCCTTCAATTGCAATGGGTTGGGTATTAAAGACAAATTTGACTCCTTCCTCAATCGCATTTTCTACCTCTTTTCTTGATCCCGGCATATTGTTTTTATCTCTTCTATAAAGACATGTCACCGACTTTGCTCCCTGTCTAATGGCAGTCCTATTACAGTCCATGGCAGTATCTCCTCCACCTAAGACAACTACATCCTTATCTTTTAAGTTGATAAAGGGATCATTGGTATTTATTTTTAATAGTTTCTTCGTGCTGCTAATTAAGTAATCAATTGCTTTAAAGCACCCCCTTAGATTTTCCCCCACAAAACCTCCCTCTAGCGAGGTATAAGTCCCCATCCCAAGGAAAATAGCATCATAGTTATTGACGAGCTTAGAGATCTTAATGTCTTTGCCAACTTCTGTATTGAGATGAAAATGTATACCCATGTCTTCAAGAATTTTTCTTCTTCTCTTAACAACGCTTTTTTCAAGTTTGAATTCAGGTATTCCAAAAGTTAGCAGACCGCCAATCTCGGCTTCCCTTTCAAACACATCACAATGAATACCATTTCTAGTCAAAACATCAGCACAAGAAATACCAGCAGGACCAGAGCCGATAATGGCAACCTTTTTATCAGTCCATTTTCTTAAAGTTAGATCAGGTTTCCAGCCTAATTCAAAAGCTTTGTCGGTAATATATTTTTCAATATTGCCAATAGATACTGCTCCAAATCCATCATTAAGAGTGCAGGCTCCTTCGCATAATCTATCTTGAGGACAAACCCTTCCACATACCTCTGGAAGACTATTGGTTTCGTGACAAAGCTCAACTGCCTCTAAGATATTTCCTTCATTAACTAGTTTTAGCCAATTGGGGATGTAATTATGAACCGGGCATTTCCATTCACAATAAGGATTACCACAATCTAAACATCTGTGGGCTTGGTTAGCAGCCTCTGATTGATTGTAATCACCATATATTTCAGCATAACTAATTTGTCGCTCTTGAATTGACTTCTTCGGAGGATCTATTCTTTGAACATCTATAAATTGGAAATCATTTTTTATAGGCTCAGAGATATTTGTTAAACCTTTATCAAACTCCCTTGGTGGGCTGACTTCAGTAGCTGAGATTCTATTATCCGTAAAAAAAGATTTTTGCCATTTTAATAAAGCCTCTTTAGCTTCTTCAAAATCCGTGATGGGAGCAAACGACTTAGTTAAGTATTTTTTATTAACTCTTAGCTTTCCATAGAAGTAGGGAGATTTAGGTTGGGTGAAAAGCATTACCCCTTTTGCAATTTTAAATTGCTTATTTTTTCTGATTTGCTTATTCATGAAGTATGACATAGTATGTCATTTTTATTTTATTTTCACCTATGAAGAGAGCAAATTTAGGGATTTATGACCCTAATTTAGAGAAAGATAATTGCGGATTTGGATTAATCGTCCAAAAAGATGGCATTAGATCTAGAGAATTGGTAAATCGATCGATTAATGGATTGATTAACATGACTCACAGAGGCGCTGTCGGTTCAGATGCTAAAACTGGGGATGGCTGCGGGTATCTATTTGATATCAATCATGATTTTTTCAGACAAGAAATTTTAAAAAACAATTCTGTTGAATTACCTAAAGTATTTGCTATTGCCCAAATATTTCACCAAAAGAAATTTAATACCTACCAAAAAGTTATTGAAGAAACTTTACAAAAATTTCATTTGGAAATTTCTCTTATTAGAGAAGTGCCAGTGGACAACTCCGTATTAGGAAACATTGCTTACACAATTAAACCAAATATTTCTCAAGTTTTTATTTCTTCAAAAGATAAGGATTTAAATACCCAAAAATTTGAGGCCTCCTTATTTGAAGCTAGGAAATTTATAGAAAATATTTTTGATCAGGAAGAAGATTTTTACATTTGCAGCATGTCATCCCAAACGATCGTCTACAAAGGGCTAATGATGCCGGCAGCTATTAAAAAGTTTTATCTTGATATTGCAAGTAATAAATTTACTGCAAAGGTTTGCTTATTTCATCAGCGATTTTCTACCAATACCAGCCCAAAATGGCACCTTGCTCAGCCCTTCAGAATGCTGGCACATAACGGTGAAATCAATGCAATTAAAGGCAATCGAAATTGGGCAAAATCTAGAAAAGGAAAATTTGCCTCTCCTTTACTTAATAATATCCACAAATTCAAAAACCTTGTAAACGAAACTGGATCAGATTCTTCAGCTTTAGATAATATGCTGGAGTTACTTTCAAAGGGCGGAATGAGTATTTTTAAAGCTCTTAGAATGGTTGTGCCACCTGCCTGGCAAAATATTCATGTTCAGGATCCAGAAGTCAGAGCATTTCATGAATTCAATTCAATGCATATGGAGGCATGGGATGGTCCTGCAGGATTAATCTTATCAGATGGCCGTTGGGCTATTTGTGCTCTTGATAGAAATGGATTGCGACCAGCGAGATACCAAATTACTGAAGATGGTTTTGTTACGATTGCCTCTGAAATAGGAATAGATAGGGTGGCTGATGAAGCAATAGTTGCTGAAGGCAGGGTAGGTGCAGGCGGCATTATGGGAGTTGATACTACATCTGGAAAGATCATTAATGAAAAGGATATCGATGGAGAGCTATCTAAAGAATATCCTTTCAGAAAGTGGTTAAAAGAATCAGCTACTTACTTAGAGAGCAACCTCCACCAGACATCTTCTGCGCGCATCAAAACTATCAGTAAAGAAGAGCTTTTGATTGCATCCAAATTTTTTCTGCTTTACACCGAAGAAAGAAACAGTGTAATCAAACCTTTGGCAGAAGACTCATCAGAAGGCACCGGCTCCATGGGAGATGATTCTGCATTAGCAGCCTTAAGCACTCAACCAAGACCTTTGTATGATTACTTTAGGCAGCAGTTTGCCCAGGTTACTAATCCCCCTATAGACCCAATTAGGGAAACCTCGGTCATGTCACTAGAAACATGTTTTGGCCCTGAGCAAAATATATTTGAGCAATCTTCAAGTCATGCCAGAAGGATTGTAACTACTTCCCCAGTGCTTTCCTTTAAAAAGCTTAACAAGTTACTTACTAATAAAATTTTTAGTGTCAAAGAATTTGAGCTCACATATCCAAATAGCACAAATTTAAAAAAAGCACTAAAAGATTTAATTTCTCAAACTAAAGCTGCAGTTAAGAATGGATATCAAATTATTCATCTTAAGGAGGAGCTTCCTGCAGAGGGCTTTCAGGGGATTCATGCTTTATTAGCAGTAGGAGCTGTTCATCAGGCTCTGGTGAAAGATTCTTTAAGAGCGGATGCAAATATTGTAGTAAGTAGCGGTTCTGCTAGAGACACGCATCAGATTGCTTGTTTGCTTAGCTATGGTGCAACAGCAGTTTATCCATGGCTTGCATTTCAGACCATCATGGATCTTTCTAATAAAAAAGAATTGGATGGCAGCCCGACTGAAAATTGTGCTAAATACCGCAAGGGAATAAACAAAGGTCTATTTAAAATTATTTCTAAACTTGGGATCTCAACTATTTCTAGTTACAGAGGATCTCAGCTTCACGAAATAGTGGGGCTGGGCGATGAAATTACAGATTTTTGTTTTACTGGTTCCACTTCAAATATTGGTGGCCTAACTTTTAGAGAGCTGCAACAACTTTCTAAAAATAATTTAGATTTTGCAAGATCTAATCTAACTCAAATAAGACCTGGAGGACTCATTAAATATGTGCACGGAGGAGAATTTCATGCTTTTAATCCGGAAGTAGTTAGAGAAATGCAAGACGCCGTGAAGTATAACGATCAGGAGTCCTTTAATAAATTTACCGACTTAGTCAATAATAGAAATCCTTCAATGTTAAGAGACTTATTGCAACTACAGTCTTCGAATCAATCTCTTAGCCCAGAAAAAGTAGAGCCAATATCTGCAATTCTTAAAAGATTTGATTCGGCTGGAATGAGTTTGGGCGCTTTATCTCCAGAGGCACATGAAACTCTTGCAGAGGCTATGAATTCATTGGGTGCCAGATCTAATTCAGGAGAGGGTGGCGAAGCTAAATCTAGGCATGGAACACTAAAGACCTCAAAGATTAAACAAATTGCTTCGGGTAGGTTTGGTGTCACACCTGAGTATCTTATCAATGCAGAGGTTCTGCAAATAAAGATTGCACAAGGAGCAAAACCTGGAGAAGGAGGTCAACTTCCAGGAACTAAGGTCAATAAGCTTATTGCTAATCTTCGTTACTCGATGCCAGGAATAACATTAATTTCTCCTCCACCTCATCATGATATTTATTCTATTGAGGATCTTGCTCAACTAATTTTTGATTTGAAGCAAATTAATCCTTCGGCATTGGTTTCAGTGAAGCTAGTGTCTGAACCTGGTGTTGGCACAATAGCCGTAGGAGTTGCAAAAGCATATGCAGATCTAATAACGATTTCAGGTAATGATGGAGGTACTGGGGCTAGCCCCATTTCATCCATAAGGCATGCAGGATCACCTTGGGAATTAGGACTCGCTGAAACGCATCAAGCTCTCCAATACTCTGGGTTAAGACATCTTGTTAGGGTGCAAGCAGATGGAGGACTAAAAACTGGATTAGATGTTGTCAAGGCTGCAATCTTAGGAGCTGAGTCGTTTGGTTTTGGGACTGCTCCTATGATTGCTATGGGATGCAAATATCTAAGAATTTGTCATTTAAATAATTGCGCCACTGGTGTAGCAACACAAAAAGGCGTATTGATTGATAAGCACTTCGTTGGAACCAAAGAGCGAGTAATGAATTATTTTAATTTTGTTGCTGAGGATGTTCGAAAAATTCTGGCTGAGCTTGGCGTTAAAAAACTGGAAGACTTGATTGGAAAAACAGAGTATTTGAAGGATATCTCTAATAATTTTGAAAACTTTAAAAATATTAATCTTGAGAAAATACTTTTTTCTTATCAGTCAAAAGATATGCCTAATTTTTGTATGGTGGATAAGAATGAACCTTGGGACAAAGCAAACTTATCAACAAAAATATTAAAGAATTTTTCAAACTCAATCAAAGCTGACAAAGACGATTCAATTTCGTTATCAATCACTAATACCGATAGGTCTGTGGGTGCAAATATTTCAGGCTTGATTGCAAAAGAATTTGGTGAGACTGGGAAAAAATCAATACACACCATTAATCTTGAGGGATGTGCTGGCCAAAGCTTGGGTGTTTGGAACGCAAAGGGGCTTGAAATTAACCTTCGGGGTAAAGCAAATGACTTTGTAGGCAAAGGAATGAATGGTGGCAAAATAACTGTTGCGCCAAAAGTGCATAAAACTGATGGACTAACTAGTCCCTTGTTAATTGGAAATACTGCTCTCTATGGTGCAACGGGTGGTGAACTATTTGTTGCGGGAAGAGTGGGAGAGAGATTTGGAGTTCGTAATTCTGGTGCCAGTGCAGTTATTGAAGGTGCTGGAGATCATTGCTGTGAATACATGACAGGTGGCAATGTCACCATCCTTGGCTCTGTAGGGTATAACTTTGCTGCAGGTATGACCGGAGGTTTTGCTTATGTCCTTGATCTTGAAAGAGAATTTTTTGATAGGTGTAATAGAGAGCTTGTAAATTTAGAACGAATAGTTGGCGAAGAGATGCAGGGCCATAGGGAATATTTAAGAAGCCAAATAAAAAAACATATCAAAGAGACTAAGAGTTCATTCGCTGAGCACATTCTTGATGAGCTTGATAGGTATGAACCCTATTTTTGGCTTGTATCACCAGCTGCTCTGAAGGTTAAGGACTTGCTGAAGGCAACTACAGCAAATGCTGCTTAATTAAAAAACTTTTTAAGGCTATTTATATTTTTAATAGCTACTATTTTGCATTCGCCAATGGCTTTAAGCTGAACTAAATTTACAAGATTGCTTGTATTTTTTTTATCTATTTTTATAAAAGGCTTAAGCTCATTAAAAGAGACCTTTAATTGTTTATTAAATTCAAATTTTTCCAATAATTCCTGTATTAGTTGGAAATCATCCTTTTTTAGCTTTAACATCTCCAAGCTCATTTTTGCTTCGTATGCCATTCCATAAGCAACTGCCTCGCCATGCATTAGCTTTGATCCAAAATAATGCTCAAGGGCATGACCAACTGTATGACCAAAATTTAAAAATGCACGAATACCTTGTTCCTTTTCATCTTTAGTAACAATTTTTGCCTTTATTTTTATAGATCGAGTAATTATTTTATTAAGATGGCCTGAATCTCTGTTTAAAATTTCTTTGCTGTATTTAAGCAGGTATTTTGCAAAGTTTCGATTATCTATCAGGGCATGCTTTATAATTTCGGCAAGACCCGATTTGAATTCTCTCGCCCCTAAAGATTCTAGAAATTCAGTATCAATTAGGACTCCTTTCGGATTATAAAAAGCACCAACTAGGTTTTTTCCAGACTTGAGATTTATGGCTGTTTTGCCCCCTACAGATGAGTCAACTTGAGCCAAGAGGGAAGTAGGTATCTGAATATAGTTAATTCCTCTCATGTAGGTGCTGGCAACAAACCCTGCCAAGTCTCCTACTACTCCTCCCCCGCAAGCAAGAATGGCGTCTGATCTTAAGAATGCGTTTGTGCTTAAAAAATTATGGATCTTTTCAAAATTATTAAAGGATTTAGATTTTTCTCCTGGTGGAATTTCATAGTCGTATACCTTGGCACCTAGGGATTTTAGATTTTTTTTAATGGTAGCAATTTTTTTACGGGGAATATTTCTATCACTTAAGAGAAGAATCTTTTGATCTTTAGTTACAAACTTTTGAAAGTTAGCCTTGGTACATAATCCTTCGCCAATGATGACATCGTATTTTGATTGCCCTTTACCAATTGTTATCTTAGAAAACATCTTTAATTAAACTATTTACAAGTTGCAGAACCTGTTCTTTTGACAATCCGCTCGTATCAATCTTATGACTTGCAACCTCTTGATATAGATAGTCTCTTTCCTCTCTCATTTTTGACAACGTATTATATACATCACCTTGATTTAGTAAGGGTCTTTTTTCTCCTTTACCAACTCTTTTCATTTGTTCATCCAGATTTACTTCTAAGAATATTGAAAAAGATTGTTTAAGTATCGATTGATTTTCCCTATTTAATACAATGCCAGCGCCCGTTGAAATAATGCAATGATCCATGAGAGAAACCTTTTGCAGCTCATCTCTCTCAAGGATTCTAAATCTTTCTTCTCCATCGTTTTTAAAGATATCAGCTATAGATTGTTGAGCCGACTCTTCTATCAAACTATCAATATCATACCAATCCAGCCCAAACTCCTTTGCCAACTTCTTGCCTATAGAAGTTTTTCCAGATCCGGTAGGACCAATTAGGAAAATTTTCATGGAATTAATTTTAGCATTTAAAGCACAAGGATAATTTCGTAATATGTGTACATACATCAAATGATTCGACTTATACAATTATTATTAAATCTAGGAATAGTAGGAACTATTTCTGCCATTTTGGTAATCGTAGGGGGCTATCTATTTTTTAAACCCACTTTGCCTGAAATTGAACTGGTCGATGAAAACTCTTTAATCTCACCGGTTCAAATTTTTTCCTCTGATAATGTGTTGCTTGCAGAGTTTGGAGAGCAAAAAAGAAGAACACTCTCATTTGAGGAAATACCAGATAACATCAAATATGCCTTTTTGGCAGCAGAAGATGACTCCTTTTTTGAGCATGAAGGCTTTAGATTGCTATCTTTTGCGAGAGCTTTATTTCAAATTATTCAACAGGGAGAAATAGTCAGTGGTGGGGGCACCATCACCATGCAAGTGGTAAGAGGTTACTTGCTTAATAGAGACCAAAATGTTGTAAGAAAGCTCAAAGAGATTTACCTTGCTTTTGAGCTTGAGAGCATGGCATCTAAAGAGGAGATTTTTGAGCTTTATATAAATACCTTTTTCTTTGGAAATCGTTCTTATGGTGTTGAGGCAGCAGCACAAACTTATTTTTCAAAGACTGTAAATGAATTGACTTTAGCAGAGGCTGCCATCATAGCGGGTACCGCTCAACGGCCATCTGATGTTAACCCTATTCGTTCCCCAGAAAGAGCTGTGTCTCGAAGAAATTGGATATTAAAGAGGATGTATTCGCTGGGTTATATTGGAAAGGGCGAGTATCTATTGGCAACAATGGAACCATTGAATGTTGTGCAAGACATTTTTACCTATGCAGTTGATGCCAGATATTTTTCTGAAGTTATTAGACAATCTCTCATCGACGAGTATGGATTGAAAGTTTATAAAGAGGGTTGGAAAGTGACTTCAACTCTCGATAGCGGGCTTCAGACTAATGCACTTTTAGCCCAACAAAATAATCTGCTTGCATATGATAAGAGGCATGGCTGGAGAGAAACTAACACTATTGGCGAATTATTTAGCTCTGAAGACTTTCAAGAGATTGCTGCGGGTAGGCTTGAGTTATTGTTTAATAATCTTGAAGAGGATGCAGAACTAGGTTCCTCAAATTCTCTCATTGCTCAAGTAAGAAATGCATTTGATGAAATGCATGGATTCAAAGATTTCCATAAAGCATTAGTAGTTGACATTAAACCCAAGCGGGTAATTCTTATGCAAGAAAATCTTGAGATAGTTACCATGAATTGGGATGACGATCTTCAATGGGCTAGGAAAAGAATTGCCATAGATTCATTTGGCCCAAGACCTCAAAATTTTTACGATATTCTAAGCCCAGGTGACTTGATATTTTTTAGGTGGAAAAATGACCAACCTGTTCTTGAACAAATGCCTGAAGCTGAATCTGCATTAGTATCCTTAGATCCAAATTCTGGTGCTATTAAAACCTATATTGGCGGCATTAATTTTTCTGAAAGTAATTTTGATAGAGTAAAAATTTCTTATCCACAAACAGGTTCAAGTTTTAAACCTTTTGTATATGCAGCAGCTTTCAATGCAGGCTATTCCGGCGCGTCTGTAGTAAACGATGCTCCTATTATTTTTGAAGATGACAATTTAGAGAGTTATTGGAGACCCGAAAATTACACCAAGAAATTTTATGGAGACACTCGGTTAAGGGAAGCCCTCATTCAATCAATTAATATCGTTACTATTAAACTCATGAGAGAGATTGGAATAGAAGAAACAAGGAGATTCCTTGCTTCCATGGGATTTAATGAGAGTAGACTGAACCCCGATCTATCTCTTGCGCTGGGATCTTCAAGTTTTTCCCCTTTGGAAATGGCAAGGGCTTACAGCCTTATAGCTAACTTAGGCCAACCCATAACCCCCTATTTCATTGAGCGAATTGAGGATAGGAACGGTAATGTTATTTTTGATCATTCTCAAGGTCCCAAGGATGGGTTAGAACTAATTTTCCCCTGGATAAGTGATGCTGGAAATCAAGATAATCCTTTTTCAGCTCTGCCAGAGCTGCCAGATCTAAATATCGATTCTCGAATATTTTTCTTGGTTAAGGATATTCTTCAAGAAGCTCTGAAAAGAGGGACCTCAGGTAGAAAAACTAAAATTCTTGATAGAAAAGATATTGGCGGGAAAACAGGCACTACAAACGATGCAATATCAACTTGGTTTTCAGGTTTTACTGAAGAATTAGCCACGACTGTTTGGGTTGGGACAGATGATTTCTCTTCACTCGGTAAGGATGAATTTGGATCATCGATTGCCTTGCCAATTTGGGTTGATTTTATGGAGTCATCCATCGAAAAAATTCCTGAAAAGGTAGGAAAAGTTCCTGAAGGGATAAGTTACATTAGAGTGAATAGGGATACAGGACTTCCCACTAAGGAGATTTCTGAAAAATCCTACTTTGAGATTTCCTTGGATTAATTATTTGAAAATACTTACTTGCAATCCTTCCCAATAATTATCTAAATATGAGGAGGGTAAATCCTTTAATGATCCTCTTAAAAATCTTGCTATGACTCCCTCAAGGTTGGTAGTAAGTATTTGAGCTCCAATTCCGGGTGTCAAAATTAACTCCTTTGGATCAACTTGCAAGATTTGTTTAATGTTGAGTTCGTATCTATCAAAAAATTGGTTTACTTTTTCTTCAACATTTTTTTCATCTGGTGAAAGAGCTTCTCTTGAGAGAATTCTGCTAAACCCCTTATTTTTTTCTATAAAAACAACAGAAAAGTAGAAGATATTTTTAAGCTTATCCCTCATCGCTAGTTTTTGATCCTTTTTAATCTGATTGATCTTTTCAAAAATAGTGGCATCGCAAAACTCAAATAATTCTTGAAATATCATTCTCTTGCTTGGAAAGTGCCTGTATAAAGCAGCCTCAGTTATGCCAGATTCTTTTGCAAGTAAAGCAGTAGTTATTTTTGTGGTATTACTCGTCTCCAACAACTTAAGTAAAGTTTGAAGGATTAGGTCTTTTCTACTCTCTTTCATTAATTAGGATAAATGTAACTCTAAGGAAGGCCTAATTGAAGTTAATTGAGATAAAAAATCACTTTTAATTTCTTCTAATCTAGTTTTTGAATCAGCCTCAAACCTTAATACTAACTTTGGTGTTGTATTAGATGCTCTTAATAATCCCCATCCATCTTGATAATCAACTCTTAAGCCATCCATCATATTTAATGTGCCACCAGGAAATGCAGCTTTTTCTTTGAATGCATCAATGATTTCAAATTTGTCATTTTCATCAACGCTTATATTAAGTTCAGGCGTAGAGAATGTTTGAGGATATTTATCGATCATTTCAGCTAGCGAAATATCAGAGTTAGCCAATATTTCCAGCATCCTTACTCCAGAATAATGCCCATCATCAAATCCATACCATCTGTCATTGAAAAAGATATGGCCGCTCATTTCTCCTGCAAGTAGAGCTCCAGTTTCTCTAAGTTTATTTTTAATGTGAAAATGTCCTGTTGGGGACATGATTGGATTGCCCCCATGACTAGAAATAATTATTGGCAGTTTATTAGAGCACTTTACATCGAAAATAATATCTCCTTGATTATCTCTAAGTATATTTTCTGAAAATAACATCATTAATTTATCCGGAAAGATTGGCCTTCCAAGATTATCTACAACTCCCAATCTATCCCCATCTCCATCGAAAGCAAGTCCAATATCCGCTTTGGAGCTAAGGACACTTTCAATTAGATCTTCTAAATTTTCTAATTTGCCAGGATCTGGATGATGGTTTGGAAAATTTCCATCAACCTCGGAATACAACTCAATCAATTCACATCCCATGGCTTTAAATAGCATTGGAGCCACTGCACCCGCGGCACCATTACCAGAATCTATGACAACTTTTAGTTTTTTTAGGTTAGCTTTTTTACTTGAGGTTACTTCTTGCACATAATTTAATATTTGAGCGTCATCTTCTAGGTTTTGACCTAGGGGCATATCAATTAAATCTGATTGAATAAGTTGTTTCAGTTCCTCACCTGCCACAGGCTTATCATTAATAACAGTTTTGAAGCCATTATGATTTTTAGGATTATGGCTTCCAGTTATCATTACTCCACTTTTACTGGGTAAATTCTTTGCAGCAAAATATAGTAATGGGCTAGTCACTAACCCGATATCAATGGTATTGATGCCTTTTTGATTAAGATTATGAATAAAAGTATCTTTGATATGTGGTCCTGAGAGCCTTCCATCTCTTCCAATGGCTAATGTATCAACCTTTTCTTTATGACATTTAACAGCAATGGCATGAGCAATTTTTTCTAATGCATCGTCTGATAAATCATCTGGAAAGATTCCTCTGATATCGTATTCTCTGAAAATAGATAAATTCATAAATTAATTGCTTAATGTGTATATTTTATAATGATTTGACATAATAGCTCAGGTTTAATCATGTTTCTAAATACAGACTCTAAATACATTTGGCTCAACGGTGAGTTTTCTGCTTGGGATGAGACCAAAGTTCATATGCTGACTCATACGTTGCATTATGGTATGGGTGTTTTTGAAGGTGTTAGAGCTTACTCTAGCAGTGACCACCACGGCAATATATTCAGATTACAGGACCACACCGAGAGATTATTCAGTGCTGCTAATAAGATAGATTTAAAAATTCCCTTTTCGAAGGATCAAATTAATTCTGCCCAAATTGAAACTCTTTTAAAGAATAATCTCACCGAGGGCTACATTCGACCCATAGTTTTTTTAGGAAACGAGTCAATGGGATTGAGAGCAAAAGATCTTTCTGTAAATGTTGCCATAGCTTGTTGGGAATGGCCATCTTATATGGATCCTGAAAAAAAAGAGCAGGGCATAGATATAATCAAGTCACCCTACAACCAATATGAAAATCCCCTTTATTCAAATAATAAGATCATAGGAACTTACATCAACTCAATTATGGCATTGCAAGATGCTCTGAGAAAAGGTGCAGATGAAGCGCTGCTTTTAGATAAACATGGAAATATTTCCGAGGGCAGTGGAGAGAATCTTTTTATAGTCAAAAATGGATCACTGCTTACTCCAAATACTGATTATTGTTTGAATGGTATTACTAGGCAAAGTGTTTTTGAAATTGCTGATTCAATGAAATTAGAAATTTGTGAATCTATTTTAAATATTGATGATCTTATCAATGCCGATGAAGCCTTTTTTACAGGAACGGCAGTAGAGGTGATGCCCATTAGATCCATTGATAACAATATTATCGGAATTGGCAAAAGAGGCCCCATAACTGAAGCACTGCAAACAAAATATAGTCAAATAGTCCGCGGAGAAGATAAGCATTTTTCTCACTGGCTAACTGAAATAAATTAATTTTTGAAAAAACTTAACATCGGAATTCTTAGTTATCGAAGCGCTCCTTTTAGTGGAGGGCAAGGGATCTATGTCTATGAAATTTCTAAACTGTTAAAAGAATTGGGCCATAAGGTTACTGTCATTTCAGGTCCTCCTTATCCTCATCTTGAGAAAGGTATAGATTTAATAAAGTTGCCAGGATTAAATTTATTCTCTACCTTTAATTTTAAGGATAGATTAAAGAAATTTCTTCATAAACGACCAAAATCTTTCGATGATTATTATGAATTCTTTGTCGCTCTAATCGGTGGCTTTCCAGAAATGAAAACTTTTGGCAATAGAGCAAGACATCTTATTAAGCCTAAAGATTTTGATGTTGTGATAGATAATCAAAGTCTTGCTTATGGGTTGATAGATATCCAACAACATACTCCAATCCTTTCTGTGATACATCACCCCATTTCGAAAGATAAGTATTTTGAGTTGCTATTTTCAAGAAGCATTATCAGACGTTTTTTTATTAAAAGATGGTATGGATTTTTAAGGATGCAGAAAAATGTTGCCAAAAGAATGGAATATATTCTAACCCCATCTAAAAATTCGCAAATTGATATAAGCAATGATTTTGGAGTAGATAAGAAAAAAATTACCATTATTCCAAATGGTATTGATAGCAATACTTTTACTCCTCTTAATAGCCGAGAAGGTTTCAAAAATAATTTTCGTATCATTACAACTGCAAGCGCTGATGTCCCGCTTAAAGGTTTAAGTTTTACACTTAGGGCAATTCATTATTTAAAGGATCTTTATCCTGAAATACATCTAACTGTTATAGGGCAACCAAAAAGCGGTGGATACACAGAAAGATTAATAGATGAACTTGATATATCTGAGTACATATCCTTTAAAACCAATTTATCAAAAGCTGAAATTGCCTTTGAGTATGCCTGCAGCTCAGTTGCCATAGTAAGCTCACTATACGAAGGTTTTGGTTTCCCGGTTGGTGAGGCTATGGCATGTAATGTTCCTTTAATCGCAACTAATGTAGCTTCTATCCCGGAGATTACCTCAAATTATGCCACCCTTATTAATGCAGAGACTTCATCTGAGATATCAGATGCTTTAGAAGATATATTTAAGAATTATCCTTTATACCAAGCTAGAGCTGAAGAAGGCTTCATGCATATTCGTGAAAATTTTAAATGGGAAAAACTTGCTCTTGATTATCAAGACTTACTATTTAGAATTTTGGAGGATCGCAATGCTAACCTTTGATCTTCATCGCATTAATCTTAGTTCGGAAGCACCCAATATCCTTGATTTAGGTTGTGGTGAGGGCAGACATATTTTTGGCTGCATGACAGCATTCAATAATGCAAACATTATCGGCATTGATATGCATGAGAAGTCACTAGAAAAGTGCGTTGAGGGAAATACTTTTTTTAAGGGCCACAACCATTGCAATAATCTATTTTCTCAAGCCTCAATCTATCAACTTCCTTTTAAAGAAAAATCTTTTGACCTAATTATTTGCTCAGAAGTGATGGAGCATTTAGATGATTATAAGAAAGCCATGAAAATTATTCATAGCCTGCTGAAGGATGATGGAACACTATTAATCAGTGTTCCCTCTTACTTTCCTGAAAAAATCTGTTGGCTGTTATCGAAGGAATATCAAAATATGCCAGGAGGACATGTGAGAATCTTTACTAAATCATCTGTAATAAAGGATCTTGAGAGCAGTGGATTCTCTGTCATCAGCAGCAAGAGATTCCATGCCTTTCATTCGCCTTATTGGTGGTTAAGATGTTTATTCTGGAAGACGCAAGAGAAAAATTTTTTAGTAAAGGCTTATAAAAAATTTCTCGAATACCAGATTTTGAACGAAACCACTGTCTTAGATTTTATTGAAAAGATATTTAATCCACTGTTGGGCAAAAGTATTTCCCTTGTGCTCTCAAAAAAATGAAACTAACAAATAAAAAACTGCAAGAAGATAAGATTGAAGAATTAGTTATCTCTTTAGGAGATTTTATTCTTAGCAAGCAAGCTCCAGATGGCAGTATTCCAAGCAATGAAGATGGCACTCATGATCCTTGGGATCACTTAGAAGCAGTCATGGGTTTAATTGTTGCAAAACAATATAAAGGAGCTCAGTTGGGAATCAACTGGATACTTACAAATCAAAATAGTGATGGCAGTTGGTATAACACCTACAAATATTCAAATCCAATTCATAAAAATAAACAAAGCAATCATGCGGCTTATCTTGCTACAGCAGCTCATTATTATTTTTTAGTCACTGGCGATCATGACTATTTAGCAGAAATTTATCCTGCACTTAAAAAAGGATATTCTTTTTTACTTTCCATGCATTCATCTTCAGGGGCATTTGCTTGGAATATAGATGAGCAAGGCGTGCTTGCTTCTGATTACTTAATCACAGGCAATAGCTCAATTTTTAAAAGTCTTGAAAGCTTGTTTCATATTGCGGGATTTATGCTCGATGAAAGCTTGCAAAAGCAATGCATGGCTTCGATGGCAGGAATTAGAGAGGCATTTAAAGATTTAAAAAATAATTTTGATTTAACTTTAGATAGAAGTAGATTCTCAATGGATTTTTATTATCCTACGCTTTGCGGCCTTCCCTTTGATGAAAAGGTTTTTTTTGCTGCGTTTGATAACTTTTACGAACCTGGCTTGGGAATTAAATGCGTATCAGAAGAGCCTTGGGTTACAGTTGCTGAAACTTGTGAATGCGCTCTAGCTTTATCGAAAATAGGCTATCGAGAAAAAGCAAAGAACTTACTATCTGAGGTCTTGAAGGTTAGTGATGGTGAAAATATTCCTTATATGGGTTGGCAATATAAAGAAGAGATTTTTTGGCCAGAAGAACAACCTACCTGGACAGCTGGTGCAATGCTGTTACTGATTGATGCCTTATATGAATTAACCCCTGCGGCAGGTATTTTTATGGACTCGTTATCTTTTGCAGACACACAATAGTATCTTCTCGATCAATAACCCTAAAACCTTCTTTTAAGGATTCTTGCATGACTTTATAAGGGGCCAAGCCGCCCAAAGCTGGATCCTCATATATATCATGAAATACTAGAACCCCACCTTCAGCAATATGATCTTTCCATGAATTATAATCTTGAAGCGCTGTCTCAAATGCATGCCCACCATCTATAAATAGAAGGCCAAGTTTTCTATTCCACGTTTTCGCTATTTCTTTTGATTTTCCAATGAGTGGAATAATCTCAGAGGATAAATTTTGAGACTCAAGATTTTTTAAAAAAATAGGCAGAGTATTCACCAGCTTAAGATTTTCATCATAGATCTCAGGATCAAAGTACTCTTGATCAGCTTGATGTTCTTCTGATCCTAAATGATGATCAATAGTAAACACTTTTTGGTTGTTACCTTGCAAAGCATAAGCCATCAAATGGGCTGATTTCCCACAGAATGAACCTATCTCAAGCACGGGATTCGAAGTACAAAATTCACTGCACCATTTCATTAAGGCCGTCCCTTCATGGACAGGCATAAAGCCTTTGAGAGAATAGATTTCTTCTAATACTTTATTCATAAAAATGTTTTCCGAGACTTGATTTAAATCTTCTGTGTTGCCACAAATATTCTGCAGGATGCTTTTGGATGCTATTTTCAATAAGTTTCATTACAGCTTTCTCTGAGAAATTTTCTTTTATCTCAGTAATCTCAAGATGTAAGACATGATCCTCCATCCAAGAGTCTAAAAAGAATACATTACAGCCAGTCATTTGCTGAAGCCTTTCAATGGTATTAATGGTGTAGCACTCAACCCCAAAGAAATGAGATAAATCTGCATTGTCTTTTCCATAATCTTGATCAATGGCATACAACACCCTTTCATTTTGTTTGAGCAGTTTGACCAATTTACGAACTTCTTTTCTATCAATAGTTCCTTTGAGTGATTTTTTTCTGCCGCTATCTTGAAGGTTATTTATGGAAGCATTGTTATGGTTTCTACCCATGCCAATTAAAGGAAGATACATTCCAAGAATTCTTGCATCTAGTTCAAGGTGAAGAGAGTGTTTAAATATAATGAGCCCACCTTTTTGAGATTCTTTTAAGATATTTAGTCCTGCTAAGGAATGGGGTATTTGGCCTTTAATCCTTTCATTGGACCAAAACCAAGCAATTGCAGTTTCAAAAAAAGATTGCCCCACAAAGTAAGCATTTTTCTCAACAAGTTTATTTTTAGAAATTTGATCTTTTTTTGGAAAGCAAATGTCTATGTTTTTTCTTGCAAATCTGAAGCGTTTTCCGTTGGAAAGAACGACTAATTTTCCTATCAAGCTCCCAAGAAACCTTTGCAAAGACCTAGGTAGCCAAGAAAGAATTCTTAGGATTTGAATAACAATAATCATTTTTTTGGAGACTATAATAGCTTTTATTAAAAAAAATTAATAAATGCAGCTTTTCTTATATAACTTTTTTTACCTGTTATGCATGCCATTTATCTTATTGCATTTATTGTATAAAGCTATCAAGGACGCTACTTACCTTAAAGATCTTAAAAGTAGGTTTGGATTTTTTCCATCTTCTGATGCCTCGCCACTTTGGATTCATGTTGTTAGTCTAGGGGAAGTAATTGGAATTGAGCCTTTAGTCAGGATCTTAGAAAAAGATCATTCCATAGTTTTTACAGTTTCAACGGCTACTGGCTATAAGAAAGCTAAAGAACTCTATACCAATCATAGGGTGTCTTATGCTCCATGGGATTTTTCTTTATTTGTGAAGATATTTCTAAAAAGGGTATCCCCAAAAGCATTAGTAATTTTTGAGACAGAAATATGGCCCAACATGATCATGCATTCGAAGATTGCTGGAAACAAGATTCTCTTAGTGAATGGGAGGCTTAATGAAAGATCGTTTAAACGATATAAAAAAGTGCAAGGCTTCTTTCAAGACGTCTTTAATGCCATTGATCTTTATTGTGTGCAAACTCTTTCTCACCAAAAGAGATTTGAAGAGCTTGGCATAGATCAAGAAAAAATTCGTTGTCTAGGTTCTATAAAATTTGATATGCAGTCAAAAGCAGACAACACTTTTGGGGATTTAAGTAGATATATTTTATTAGCAAGCACCCATCATAATGAGGAAGATCAAATTCTTCAAAAATTATCGAAAAGAGCTAATTTTGAAACAACTAGATTAGTGGTGTGTCCAAGACATCCTGAAAGAGCATATGAGATTTCAAATCTCTGCTCCAAGATTGGATTGCAATCAGTCTTGTTTTCCCAAGTAGCAGATGACCTTGCAACAATAAGAGAAGATACAGTTCTGATAGTTGATGAGATTGGTTACCTGCATTCTTTATACAAAAATGCTGAATTTTGTATTTTAGGAGGTTCCTTCATAACTCATGGTGGTCATAATATTATTGAACCAGCATTGCATAATTGTCCTGTGATATCAGGCCCACATTTTTTTAATTTTGAGTCAATTTTTAGGGACTTCATTGATTCCAAAGCATGTTTCATTGCTGAAAACTATGATGAACTTATCCAACAGATCAATCGATTAAATAAAGAAGAATTACACCAGGCTGCAAGTCGCGGTAATATTATTATTCAACAGCATAAAGGTTCAAGCTTAAGACAAGCACATGCATTAGAGGAGATACTAAAATTATGAAGCTAGTTACAGCAATTATTAAACCCTTCAAGCTTGAGGATGTAAGAAATGCCTTGGAAAACCTTGGGATTCAAGGGATGACTATTACAGAGGTAAAAGGATTTGGCAGGCAAAAAGGACATACTGAGTTATATCGAGGCGCAGAATATGTCATTGATTTTCTTCCAAAGCTAAAAATTGAAATTGCTGTAAGTGACGATAGGTTGGATGAGATCGTTCAAGCTATTCAGGAGTCAGCCTCTACTGGGAAGATTGGTGATGGAAAAATCTTTGTATCCTCTCTAGAAAATGTCATAAGAATCAGAACCGGTGAAGTTGGAGAAGAAGCTCTTTAAACCTAGCGGATGAAAGCTATTGTTCTCACTGGTCCCACTGCTTCAGGTAAGACCAGAATAGCAGAAGCGTTAGTAGATAATTTTCCTGATCTATTTGAGATTATCAGTGTAGATTCTGTCATGGTTTACAAGGAGTGCAATATTGGATCCGGTAAGCCCAATCAAGATGAGTTGTTAAGATACCCTCATGCGCTTGTTGACCATTTATCTTTACCTAAGATTTTTACTGCCTTTGATTTTCTTAGAGAGTCTCATTCCTTAATCAAAAAATTTCATTCTCAAAATAAATTTCCACTGTTTATTGGTGGCAGCATGATGTATATCAATTCTCTTAAAAACGGTCTCAGTAACGATACCAGAGCAAATCAAGCATTAAGAGAAGAATTACTCACTAGAGAACAGGTTGACCCTGGGATTTTGCATACTGAATTAACTTCTTTAAATCCAGAAGCAGCAAAAAAGATAGCTACCAACGATCTAGTCAGGTTGGTCAGAGCTATAGAAAGAGCAACATTACCAACTACTGGTGAAAAACTTGAAGGCATTGCATCTTCTAAGCTTATAGAAATTGGTCTATTCCCATCCGACAGGAGTTTTCTTCAAAAAAATATTGAGCAACGTCAGCATCAAATTATCTCTAATGGCTTACTTGAGGAGTGCCAGGAAATTTTTGCAAATAGTAGTTTGCCAAAACATCACCCCATCCAAAAAGCAGTCAACTACAAACAAGGTTTTCAAGTTTTAAGTAATGAGATAACCCAAGATGAATTATTTGAGAAATCACTCATAGCTACAAGACAACTTGCAAAAAAGCAGTTAACTTGGATGCGATCTTGGGAAAGCATGGAATTCTTTGATTTAATGGATGAAAAGAAGATATTTCAATATATTGAGAAATCCCTAGAAATATAAAGAAAACTATTTAATTATTGCTAAAAGACCCTATATTAATAAGTATCAACGTTTAAGGAAAAATTAAATGAATTGGGACAACAACCAAGACCCTTGGGGTAAGAAAAATCAGGATCCTCTCGATTTCGATGATCTGATGAAAAAGTTCATGGCTGCATTTTCAGGTAAATCTGGTGGCAATGGATCAACTCCGCCCTCTGGAATGAAGATTCCGACTGGAAAGCTTTTAAGTTATTTCTTATTTGGTGCGATTGTTATCTATGCATCCATGTGTGTTTATCAGGTAGATACCTCTGAGAGAGCGGTCATTCTAAGGCTAGGAAAATACTACCAAGAGACTGGTGAGGGTTTGAATTTCATGATTGCAGGTATCGATGAGAAATTCCAAGAAGACATAACCGTTACAAGACGTTTTTCACAAACAGCTAACATGCTTACTAAGGATGAAAATCTTGTTGATGTCACAGTTTCAGTGCAGTACAGAATTAAATCTCTTAAAGATTTTGTCCTCAATGTAAAAGACCCTGAATCTTCTCTTAGAGAAGCAACTGAAAGTGCGTTGCGTCACGTCGTAGGGGATAACACTTTAGAAGAAACCTTGACTACTGGTAGAGAGGTTCTCGCTCAAAATGTGCAAACAAGATTACAAAATTATTTAGATGTTTATGGAACAGGTCTCAATGTTCAACAGGTGAATATTGAGAAAACCGATCCACCTGCTGCTGTTAAAGATGCCTTTGATGATGTCGTTGCCGCCCGAGAAGATAAAGTTCGTCTGCAGAACGAGGCTGAAAGATATGCTCTTTCCATTGTTCCAGAAGCAAGAGGCCAGGCCATTGCTAGAATTCAAGATGCTGAAGGCTATCAAGCAGAAGTCATTGCCAATGCAGAAGGTGAGGTTGTCAGATTTGAAAAGCTCTTAAGCGAGTACAAAAAAGCTCCAAAAGTAACCAGAGACAGATTGTATCTTGATGCTATGCAGAGCGTACTTTCAAATTCAACCAAAATAATGGTAGATGTAGAAGGAGGCAATAATCTGTTATACCTCCCATTAGATAAGATTATGGAACAAAATAAAAAACAAGAGGACGAGGATTAACATGAGCAGAAGTTTTAATTTATTAGTACTAGCGGGCCTGCTTATTGGGCTCATTATCAACAGTGTTTACATCGTAAATGAGAAAGAAAAAGCAATTGTCTTTCAATTTGGAGAAGCCATTAATCCAAACGTTTCTGTTGGCATTCACTTTAAACTTCCAGTCATTCAAAACGTAAAAAAATATGATGCGCGTCTTCAAACGCTTGATGAGGATCCTGCAAGAATTCTAACGGTTGAGAGCAAATACTTGATGGTTGATTCTTTTGTTAAATATAAAATTATTGATGTCCTTACCTTTTACAAAGCTACTAGCGGAAGCTTTTTAAACTTAAATAATTTACTTGCTCAAAGAACAGAATTTGAGCTTAAGAATCAGTTTGGTAAGAGAACCGTTACTGAGTTAGTCTCTGGTGAAAGAGATGATCTCATGAGGACTATGCGAGCTAATTTAGGTAAATCGGTTTCAGATTTAGGTATCGAAGTCATTGATTTTAGGGTCAAGCAGATTGATCTCCCCCCTGAATTAAGTAACTCTGTGTATGAAAGAATGAGGACAGAAAGAAATAGGCTTGCTGAAGAGCTTAGATCAGAGGGCAAAGAGCTCTCCAATGAAATCAGATCCAAAGCAGACAAACAAAAAGTAATTATCCTAGCTGATGCTTATAAAGAAGCTGAGCAAATTAGAGGAGAGGGCGATGCTCAGGCAGCCGCTATTTATGCGGATGCATTTTCTAAAGACCCTGAGTTTTATGAATTTACCCGAAGCATCAAAGGGTACACCTCTACCTTTAAAGAAAAATCTGATGTAATGCTTATCGATCCAAAATCTGACTACTTTAAATACTTAAATAAGTCAGACGGCTCTAAGCCCTAAGTAAATGAGCGCAACCCTGATTCTTGGCCTTCAATGGGGCGATGAAGGCAAGGGTAAAATTGTCGATGTTCTGAGCAAAGATGCAGATTTAGTATGCAGGTTTCAGGGCGGCCATAATGCCGGTCATACCCTCAAGGTCGACAATGAAAAAAAAGTTTTACATCTCATACCTTCAGGCATCCTCCATCCAAGCACGGTGTGCGTCATCGGAAATGGAGTGGTTTTATCGCTCAGCTCGTTACTGACTGAAATAGAAAATCTCGAAAAGAGCGGCATCAATTTTAAGGATCGTTTTTTTATTTCTCAAAATTGTTCTTTGATATTGGAAAGTCATATTGCTATTGATGTGGCCAGAGATAAACAAGAGGGCATTGGAACTACTGGGAGAGGCATTGGACCAGCCTACGAAGATAAGGTTGCAAGAAGATCTATTAGGCTAGGAGATTTATTTGATGAAGGTACGCTGCCCTCTAAAGTAGATAAATTGGTTAGCTATCACAACACTGTTTTACAAGAAATTTATCAAGCTAATCCTGTCGATATCAATGCCGTTATCGAAGAGCTTTTAAATCAAAAAGATAAGTTAGAACCTTTTACAACCGATGTAGCAGATCTTTTAAAAAGAGAGCATACGAATGGCAAAAATATCATTTTCGAAGGTGCACAAGGTTCTATGTTAGATATTGATCATGGGTCGTATCCTTTTGTTACCTCTTCTTCAACAACATCAGGAGGTGTGGTGGCAGGTTCAGGATTTGGAGCGCAGCACATTTCAAAAACGATCGGAATTATTAAGGCATATTGCACCAGAGTTGGATCAGGACCATTTCCAACAGAATTATTTGATGCAGCTGGAGATCATATGGCAACAGTTGGTAATGAGTTTGGCTCCACCACCGGCAGACAGAGACGTTGTGGCTGGCTTGATCTTAAAGCCCTTGATCAAATTATTTTTACCAATTCTGTAACTGAGCTGTGTATTACTAAATTAGATGTTTTAACTGGTTTAGATACGATCGATGTCTGTGTAGATTATGACGCTGATAAAAAACCCATCTATAAATCTTTTCCAGGATGGAAAGAAGATATTGAGTCAGCTACTGAGTTTGCAGAACTCCCCAAAGCTGCCCAAGATTATCTTTCTTATATAGAGCAATATCTTGGTATCCCCATAAAGATTATCTCTGTTGGTCCAGAGAGAGATAGCACCTTCACAAAATAATTATTTGCACGCTCATCTTTGGAGGGCTATAGTTTCTAACTGTTTCAGATACTTTGGGGGAGACAATGAAGAAAATCATTTTTTCATTTTTACTGATAGGATTATTTTTTACTGCATTTTTTCTATATTTTGGAGTGACCAAGCAACTCGGAAGCCTTGAAGGCCCGGGAGTTATTGAAGGCAGCAAAGTACCTGACGCTGTGATTCAGAATCGTACTTCTAAAATAGAAGATGTAAAAGAAAACCTCGATATAGCAAGCTCCAAACAAATCCTCTTTGGAGACTTGCATGTTCATACTACCTATTCAACCGATGCTTTTATGTGGTCTCTGCCTTATTTGAATGGAACAGGCGCATCTCCCTTGGCAGATGCATGCGACTATGCAAGATTTTGCTCAGCTCTGGACTTTTGGTCAATCAATGACCATGCCGAGGCAAGCACTCCAAGAAAATGGCTCGATACCAAAGAGAGCATTAGGCAATGTAATGCGCTCAGCGAAGGCTCAGATGATTTGGTTAGTTTTTTGGGTTACGAGTGGACCCAAGTTTCTCAGGAGCCTGATCAACATTACGGGCATAAGAACGTTATTTTTCTTGAAACAGATGAGGATGTTGTTCCGCCAAGAGTGGTTGGTTCTACAGGCGCTGCTCCTCTTGTGATGAGGTTGGGGCTCCCTTGGACACTTTCTACTCTTCCTGCTTTATTAGATTTAGAAAATAGGGATAGGTTTTTTGCGTTTGATAAATTTTTTGAGGAAATTAAAGAAACCCCTATATGCGATAGAGATACAGCATCAAGAGATTTGCCTCTTGATTGTGCTGAGCAAGCAGCAGACCCCAACGAGCTGTTTGCCCGTTTAAAAGAATGGGACGCAAACTATATGGTAATTCCTCATGGCACAACGTGGGGATTTTATACTCCACCAAGTTCAGATTGGAGAAAGCAGCTTGAGACCGCTCATGATCCTTCTTCACAATTTTTGATTGAAATCTTTTCTGGTCATGGGAATTCTGAAGAGTACAGATCTTGGAATGATGTAGGCATTGCTACCAATGGCGAGCTTTTTTGCCCAGAGCCAACTGCAGATTTTATTCCAACCTGTCATAAAGCTGGGGAGATTATGGCTGAGCGCTGCAAAGACAGTGGGTTGGATGCAGAAACTTGTAATGGGCTGGTTGCTCAAGTCAAAGAAAATGCAGTCAATATGGGTGCCGGAGCTTTCCTTGCAGTAAGAGAAACAGAAGCAGATGATTATTTGAATGCGGGGCAATGTAATGATTGCTTTCTGCCGGCATTCAACTACAGGCCACTTGGAGCAGTGCAATACATTATGGCTATGACAGATTTCTCAGATCCAGCAAACCCTCAAAGATTTAATTTTGGATTTATTGGTTCAAGTGATAACCATGGAGCGCGACCTGGAACAGGTTTCAAAGATACTAATAGAGCGCATGAGACCGAAGCCTCTGGCTTCTCGGACCCCCTCATGGAAAGGCTTTCAAGCTCAAGAAGACCCAAAGGGGAGCTAGAACCATTTTTTGCAGGACTTAATCAAAATATTTCTTCCATTATTGATTTGAACTTTGTGGTTGATGCAGAGAGGCAGTCTGCCTACTTCATGACCGGTGGCTTAGTTGCCGTTCATGCAGATTCAAGATCAAGAGAGGATATTTGGAATTCTATGGAGACCAAAGAAGTGTATGCAACCTCAGGATCCAGGATCTTACTTTGGTTTGATGCTGAGCATAATCAAGATTCCTATCATATGGGCTCTGAAATTAAGGCGAATGAATCTCCAGTATTTACAGTTAGAGCTGCTGGTTCTTTCAAGCAAAAACCTGGCTGCCCAGAATACAGCACTAATGCTCTCAGCCAAGAAAGGCTTGAGGCAATTTGTAATTCTGAATGCTACAACCCTTCCGATGAGAGAAAGATTATCACTCGTATTGAGGTTGTTAAGATTTTACCGCAGCAGTATCCAGATGAACCAGTAGAAAACCTCATCCTAGACACTTGGAGAACTTTTAATTGCAATAGCACAGAATGCGAGATTTCCTTTACTGATGAAGAGTATGGTTTGGGTAAAAGAGATGCTATTTATTATGTCAGAGCTATTGAAGAACCCTCGCTAGCTTATTCAGCAGATCCTTTGCAATGCGAATACGACGAAAACGGAACCTGTATCAAATCAAATATTTGCAGAGAGGGATTAGGCAAAGAGGGCGATTGTTTGGCAATGAACGAAGAAAGAGCTTGGTCAAGCCCTATCTTTGTCAATCATGGGCGCTAGGCTTTATCAAGAACTGCGTTAATTAGCTTATACGCATTTGGGCTGGAGAACTTATTTGCAAGCCTAATAGCTTCATCGATAACAACCGCTCTATCAAGTTTGCCTAATAGTATTTCGTTCAATCCAAACTGGATGATGGCTTTATCCATGAGGTTAAGATCTTTAGGGTTTTCTGCTGAGCTTTCTATGGTTTGATTGATGTCTGCGAGATTGGCTAAGAGCGATTCCAATGACTGTTTAAAATAGTTAAAGTCCATTTTGTCAGGCCTATTTTCTTTAAAAAATTGCTCACAAAGTTCTTCTAAGCTCGTCTCAGAAAAACTTAGCTGATAAACAGCCTGCACCAAACACTCTCTGGTTTTAAGTTGGACTTTAAATTTTGCGAGATTTTTAGCCATGCAATTGCTTGATGGTATGCAAAAGTGTGAAGGCTAATTCTTTGCCCTTGTTTAATTTTGAGGGATTAGCCCTTTCTTCAGCTTGCGCTTGAGATTCCGTTGTTAAAATCCCCATGGTGACCGGGGTATCTGAAGCAATATTCAGCTCCATCAGTCCATGGCTAGCAGAGTTAGCGATTAACTCAAAATGATAGGTATCTCCCCTAATAACAGTCCCAAGAGCCAACACACCATCACAGCTCTTTTGAAGTTTTTTTGATGCCTGAACAAGTTCCCATGCACCCATTGCCTCCAATGAAACAATGTTAGTGATACCGCAGCTAGCAAAATACTCTTCGGCAGAATTTTTAAGCATAGAGACAATTTCTTCGTTCCACAAAGTAAATGCAATGCCTATGGTTAGGTTCTCACAATTTTCTAAGATAGGAGTATTTAAAGTATGATCGCTCATGATTCAAAACCTACAACTTCAAGATCGTATCCGCCAAGAGAGGAGTATTTAACTGGGGTCGCTAAGAGTCTAATTTTAGTCAGCCCAAGTTCGCTCAAGATTTGTGATCCAATTCCAATGGTTTTGGTTTCTGGAGCAACGCTCACTTTGGCGCCAGTTAAGTCATTTAACTGGCTGTCAGTGTCCTGGGGGTTTCCTATCAAAAGCATCACACCGCATTCTTCCTGAGTAATTCTGTCTAAACCTTCGTGAAAGTTAATACGCGAACCAAAACCTTCTAAACCAATCAAATCGTGCAATAAATTTTGAACATGCACTCTCACCAATGGTGCTTCTGTTTTACTTAGATCGCCATGAACGATAGCAATATGCAGTCTGTCAAAGATCGAATCCCTCCATGCTGTTACATGAAAGGTTTTGCCTCCAATCTCTTTGTTGCCCTCAAATTCTTTGCTAACTGATTTTTCTTTGACGGAACGGTAGTGAATTAAATCCTCTATGGTCCCAATCTTTAAATCGTGCTTTTGAGCAAAACTTAAGAGCTCATCCCTGCGCGCCATAGTACCGTCTTCGCTCATAATTTCACAAATAACTCCGGCAGGCTCTAATTTAGCTAGTCTGGCTAAGTCGCATGCTGCTTCGGTATGCCCGGCTCTACTTAAGACTCCACCCGGCGAAGCTCGTAAAGGAAATACATGTCCAGGCTGCACAATATCTTGGGGCTTGGCATCCTTGGAGGATGCTGTGGCAATAGTATGTGCTCTGTCGGCAGCTGAGATTCCTGTAGTTATTCCTTCCGCTGCTTCAATCGAGACAGTAAAGGCTGTTCCATTTTTTGTTCTATTGAGATTGGTCATCATCGGCAGATTGAGCGCATCACATTTTTCTGGCGACATTGCTAAACAGATCAAGCCCTTGCCATGAGAGGCCATGAAATTAATTTGTTGAGAAGTGACGTTCTCTGCAGCACAGATTAAATCTCCCTCGTTTTCTCTGTCTTCATCATCTACAAGCACAACCATTTTGCCTGCAGCAATGTCTGCAATCAGAGAGTCTGTTGAATCAAATTTCATGTCGGTTTTATGTTTTGTAGGTAGATTTTATATCAGCGCCACACTTTTCGCTTGAAAGTAATGTAAGGCCATTTAAAAGATTTTCAAAATTCTCTTTAGATTTCATAGGCCTTAGCCCATCCCCAAGCACTTTGGGAGATTGAAAAACTATTAACTCATCCAATAGATTGTATTTTTGAAAGAGGGTGAATAATCCTTGTCCAGGTTCCACCAACACGCTACTGATATTTCTGTGAAGCAGCTCTTTGAAAAGGATATTGAAAAAATGTTTGCCAGTTTTTGCGATGATGATGTTCTCAATATTTTGTTTTTTTGGAAAATTTATTTTTTTATTTGAGACAAGAAGAATTTTTGAGAATCGATTGGTTAAATTCCTTAACTGGACACTGGTAATATTTTTGTTGGTAATAATAATTTTTACAGGTTGAGCTGAGTCAGCAATATTCTTGTTTATTAAGTGTAAGCTTGGTCTATCTATTCTGAGTGTATTGCCACCAATCAAAACAGCCTTATGCTTTTTTCTAAGACTTTGAACATTAGCTCTGCTTTTTGGCCCGCTTACTAAAAATTGTTTTTTAGCATTCTTTGGCCCCAAGAAGCCATCCTTAGTAAGCGCAATTTTAAGAGTAACAAAAGGTCTATTTTGAGTTTGGTTGATTGCAAATATTTTTAATAGGTCCTGGCATTCTTTTCTATACCTTGAAACCTCAATATCAATGCCATTTGCTTTTAATAGTTTTAATCCTTTGCCAAAAATTTTTGGATTGGGGTCTTTTGCTCCGTATACCACCTTTGCAATGCCATATTGCAAAATGGTGTTCGTACAAGGAGGAGTATTATTAGTTATCGAGCAAGGCTCAAGGGTAACAAACATGGTAGAGCCATTAAGAAGCCTTTTGCCTTTGGCAGCTCCATAATTTCTTAGACAACTTCTAACAGCATTGACCTCAGCATGATGGCTTCCGTATTTTTTATGCCAACCACGACCAATGACTTTATTTCCTTTGGTAATAATGCAACCAACCATGGGATTGGGTTGAACAGAGAACTCGCCTTTTTTTGCCAGCTCAATGGCTTCAAGCATGTGAATAGAATTATTCACTTCTTACTTTTTTTTGGAGTTTTTTCTGAAGAAAGGGATGAAATTTCTTGCGCAAATTCTTTGATGTCTTGAAAGTCTCTATAGACAGAAGCAAATCTAACATAGGCAACTTGATCCACATTTTTTAGGGCGGTCATGACTACTTCCCCTATGGTTCTTGAGGGAATTTCTCTCTCACCCATTTGTCTGATGTTATTGATAATTTTACTAAAGAGAGCATCAATATCTTCAGTAGAAAGAGGTCTCTTTTCTAATGCGCGCTGCATTCCTGCTTTAAGTTTCGAGCCATTAAAGGGCTGTCTTTCGCCATCGCTTTTGATCACTCTTGGAAGTGCCAAGTCGGCATTTTCAAAGGTAGTAAATCTTCCTTGGCAAGTTTCGCACTCCCTTCTTCTTCTAACTTGAGTGCCATCAGCTACCTGCCTTGAATCAATTACCTTGGTATCTTCGGCTTGGCAGAAAGGACAAAACATTACTTGTATACAGGAAAGTTATGACAAAGCTCAAGCACGGATTGTTTGATGTTTGCTATCACCTGAGCATCTTCATGGTTGTTAACAATTTCTGTGATCCAATTTGCAAGTGTACGGATTTCATCATCTGCAAATCCCCTGGTAGTTACAGCTGGGGTACCTAATCTTATCCCTGAAGTGACAAAGGGAGATTGAGGATCGTTTGGAACCGCATTTTTATTTGCAGTAATGTTTGCATCGCCGAGAGCTTTTTCGATGTCTTTACCCGTTAAATTCTTAGAGCGTAAATCCATTAAGACAATATGGTTATCCGTTTTTCCAGTCACTACGTCGATACCAGAGTCTATGAGACAGTTACACAGCAACTTGGCATTATCAATTACTTTTTGAGAATACTCTTTAAAAGAAGGCTCAAGAGCTTCCTTAAAGCATACTGCCTTCGCAGCAATCACATGCATCAGAGGGCCTCCTTGAGAGCCAGGAAATACCGCTGAATTTAATTTCTTTTCAAGTTCAGGATTTGCTTTCGCTAAAATGATCCCTGATCTGGGACCTCGCAAGGTTTTGTGAGTGGTCGAGGTAACCACATCTGCGTATGGAACCGGAGAAGGGTAAAGACCTGCAGCAACAAGGCCCGATACATGAGCCA
>VMBT01000203.1_pt1 | contig 40177 bp, 27 predicted proteins | sample 4404301 | NCBI WGS metagenome assembly VMBT01 (sample SAMN12238535, study PRJNA552566) | marine metagenome | isolation source: Coastal seawater | place: USA: coastal Georgia, Sapelo Island | collected 2008-08/2009-08
CTCTACATGACTTTTGCAGCCGTTGCAAGACATTCCGGAAACGTGATAGTTGTGCTTCATGTGGTTCTTGAATCAACGATCAAAGGAAGGCAAGGTTTGGAATATTTGAGCAAATTCCCTCGACAGAATTCAGCGGGATCTGGCTATCCGCCCGAGAAGCCTTTTACTAAATGCACTCAATTCCAAACACTGTGTAGAATGTAGTCTTCACGCTCCGTCTGATTCCCTTTTGCGAAATGTGAACTTTCTACGAATTAGTAATTCGTTGATAATCTGTAATTTACAGACATATCTTATCTCCTGATTTCACCATTCGCGACCCCTAGACATAGGCTGGATTGAACTTTGAACATCCCTGTATGAAAAGAAACCAACCAAATATGCAGGCTATGAAAAGAACAGTTACTCTCTTATTGATGGCACTATCCTTCGGATTCCTATTACAATCATGTGTCTATGAGGAGACCGTCGTGGTGGCTCCGGCTCAACCGGATGCAGATGTGTTTTACGACTTTTGGGCAGGTCCCCGCTTTTTGGAAATAGACGGTGAGATCTTCAACGATGGGAACACCTTCATCACATCCGTACAGCTGGAAGTGGTCACTTACGATGACATGGGTTTTGTCATCACCAGGGACTTGATGATGGTCGATGTATTTCTGAATCCACGTGAAGTGACAGGATTCACGCTCGATCTGCCGGTGCGCTACGTTTTCGATGTGGATGTTCGCGTCCGCGATATATGTATTTGACAAGCGTCATACCTTCGCTCCAAACAAAGCGAAAGAACCTTTGTTACCTGAGCATAACGCATTGATATGTTCAGTTGGAACAAGAAAAGTATGGCCACGCTCAATTGGAGTCACCTGGAATCGGAAGAGCAATTGCAGGCTGCGATCGAAGAGTCGCACGACAGGCCGGTGGTCTTATTCAAGCATTCGACGCGCTGTAGCATCAGCTTCATGGCCTTGGATCGTATGAATGGTGAGTCGGCTCTGAACGAAAAGGATGCCGGACTATACTACCTTGACCTCCTCAAGTTCAGGAATCTCAGTAACAAGATCGAAGAGTTGTTCGAGGTAAGGCATGAAAGTCCTCAAATGATCGTGCTTCGTAACGGAGTCGTGGTGCATCACAGCTCTCACGGTGCTATCAGGCCGACAACAGTTTTAGACCTTGTAGCGTAAGTCTGGGGAATAGCGGTGTATCTTTGCCCGCAGAATAATACATGGATCTGGTAACTACACACGTATGTATGACCCGGGATATCGGGGTTCACGGAAATCTTTTCGGAGGTGTGATGATGTCATGGGTGGACGAAGCAGCAGCGGCTCACGCCTGTCTGGTCTGCCATACCCCAAATATGGTCACGGTAAAAGTGAATGAGGTCATTTTCAAGAAGAAGGTACGTGTGGGATTTTTGATCAAGATCTACGCTGAAGTCGTCTCCATCGGGCGCTCTTCTATCACACTTGGTATCGAAGCGCGTAAGGGTAGTGTCTACAGCGGGGAAGAAGAAGTTGTTCTGTCTACGCTGGTCACCTTTGTGAGACTAGACGAGGCCGGTGACCCTACGCCGATCCCATCTCCGGTACTGGAGAAGTACAAGCATTTGAGTAAGTACAACAAGTAGCCGTCGACGCAGACTTTCCGATACCGGAAACCTGACACCCGACACCCTTTTGTACTATTTTTGTCGTCCTTAAAATTCAAGCTATGAGCACAGACGCATTGAAATCCACGGCCCTCACAGATCTTCACATCGAATTGGGTGCGAAGATGGTTCCTTTCGCAGGCTACAATATGCCTGTTCAATACACGAATCTTCGGGAAGAACATATGGCCGTTCGAGACTCCGTTGGGATGTTCGATGTGTCGCATATGGGTGAATTCTCTGTGACTGGTCCGGATGCAGAAGCATTAGTAGAGTGGATCAGTTCCAATGACGTGAGCAAGCTCATCGACAAACAGGCCCAATACAGCTGTATGCCCAATGAGGATGGCGGTATTGTGGATGACTTGATCATTTACAAATGGGACAGCAACGAGTTCTATCTCGTGGTAAATGCATCCAATATTGAAAAAGACTGGAACTGGATCCAGGCTCAGAAAGATGCGAAAGACTTTGATTGCGAACTCAGCAACATGTCTGAAGACCTTTCGCTTTTAGCGATCCAGGGGCCGAATGCGACCAAAGTCGTTCAAAAACTCACCGAGGTCAACCTCGATGCCATCGAATTCTATCATTTCGATGCAGGTGCTGTGGCAGGAGTCGAAGATGTGATCATCTCCGCCACCGGATATACCGGTTCAGGTGGATTCGAACTCTATGTTTGGAACAAGGATGTTCGCAAAGTCTGGGACGCCGTGATGGAAGCCGGAGCTGAGTTTGGGATCATCCCATGCGGATTGGGATGCCGCGACACCCTTCGACTCGAAAAAGGATACTGCCTGTACGGAAACGACATCAACGCCACCACTTCTCCTATAGAGGCGGGATTGGGTTGGATCACCAAATTCAACAACCCATTCGTGAATTGGGAATATCACCAGGCGATCAAAGAGAACAAACCTGCTCGCCGTTTGGTGGGATTTGACATGCTCGATCGAGGAATACCTCGCCAGCATTATATCATCCGTAATGCCGACGACACGATCATTGGTGAAGTAACAAGCGGAACACAGTCACCTTCTCTAGGCAAAGCGATCGGAATGGGATATGTAGAAAGTGCCTATGCAAAAGCGGGAACGGAGATCTACATCGAGATCCGAAACAAACGCTTGAAAGCAGAGGTCGTAAAAATGCCATTTTTGAAGTAGACAGGTAACCATCACTTCTACTACTGTCGCGGTCCTGAAGGTATTCGGGATGTAATCCGCGACAGTGAAATGGGATGGTAAAAAGGAATAGTGGCCTTGAGTAGTGATTTTTCACACTATCTCTTAATACCTATCCCCTATCAACTCTAAGGTTGCGTATTTTTGCGCCCCTTCCATGAATACCCGCGAGTTACTCCAGTTCTATACAGAGAAACAAAGCACTTCAGATCTGTTGCGAGAGCTACAATCGGAGCGGACCTATGTCCATTTGAAAGGAGGAGTAGGGTCATTCTACACACTTCTGGCGGCATTACTCTTTCAAGAATCAGAACAAAGCGTCTACTTCCTTGTACCCTACATCGAACAGGCCAGATATGCCCTTCAGGACCTGAAACACTTTCTGGGTAAAGAAGATGTATGGTTACTCCCTTCCTCTTTTTCCAAACCCTTCCACACTGGGATGGTCGATTCGAATCTGGTTCAGGAGCGTTCGGAGGTACTCATGCGCCTGCAACGGAGTGATGAGAAACACCTTCTCATTCTCACACCGGATTCGATCGCCGAAAAGGTGATTCAGGAAGAAAAGCTGCGCAAGAGCAGCTTCGAACTGCAGATCGGTGCAACACTCGACATCGAATTTCTATTAGAAATGCTACACGAGTTTGCATTCGAGCGCGAGGATTTCGTATACGAGCCGGGGCAGTTCTCGTTGCGGGGAGGCATCATTGATATTTTCAGCTTTGCTCATGAGTATCCTTTTCGAATAGAGCTTGACGGAAGGGAGATCGAGTCGATCCGGTCATTCGATCCGGTCACCCAGCTTTCGGTAGAAGAAGTCAAATTCACTTCGATCGTTCCCAATATCCGCGAAGAATCTATCAGCGGAGAGAAAGTTCCTCTGTTCGATTATCTCGACAAGGATGGGATCTTTTTCAGTCCTGCATTGAAGCTGTTCCTTGAAACGCTGAAGGCAGGCCCGGAAGGGGAAGACCCGGACCCTGCTATGTTCGATGACACCATGGCATTGAAGAAACGCATCGCCTATCGCCGACTTATCGGTGGAGGCAGCAGTCCGTACAAGACACCGGATTTCAGCATCGAATACGGGATGCAGGCACAGCCTTCGTTCGGCAAACAATTCGATCTGCTCATTGGGCATTTCCAGGAACTTCAGGAAAAAGGAACGCAGATCCTCGTTTTATCAGAGACGAATAAACAGATCGAGAGACTGCAAACCATCTTCGATGACCTTGGCGCTCATGTTCGCTTCAGTCCGCTCTACCACGGGATCGAAAGTGGGTTCCGCGACGAAGAGAACAAGCTTGCGGTCTATACAGAGCATCAAATATTCGGACGACACTACCAGTTCTCCGGTAAGCGGAAATTTTCCAAGAATCAGGCGCTCACGATCAAAGAATTGAGTCACCTCAAACAAGGTGACTACGTCGTGCACATAGACCATGGTGTTGGAACTTTCGAAGGCCTTCAAAAAATGGAAATGGGCGGTCGGATCCAGGAAGCGGTCCGACTCAAGTATAAGAACGGTGACCTTCTATATGTGAACATTGGTTCGCTGCACAAAGTGAGCCGATACACCGGGAAAGAAGGTTTTGAACCTCGCTTGAACAAACTCGGCAGTGACGCCTGGCAAAACCTGAAACGCAAGACCAAGAAAAAGGTCAAAGACATTGCGCGCGACTTGATCAAGTTGTATGCAAAACGAAAGGCAAAACCGGGTTTCAATTTCAGTCCGGACACCTACTTGCAAGTCGAGCTGGAGGCCAGCTTCCTATACGAGGACACACCTGATCAAAGCAAGGCCACAGACGACGTGAAAGCCGATATGGAATCACCTCATCCGATGGATAGACTCGTTTGTGGAGACGTAGGATTCGGGAAAACAGAAGTTGCGATCCGCGCAGCTTTCAAGGCAGTTTGCGACAGCAAACAAGTGGCGGTGCTTGTCCCAACCACGATCCTTGCGCAGCAGCACTACCATACATTCCGAAGCCGTTTGGAAGGATTCCCGGTAACGGTCGACTACATCAACCGATTCCGCACTACCAAGCAGCAGAACAGCACCATAGCCAAGTTGAAAGAAGGCAAGGTCGACATCGTGATCGGTACGCACAAACTCCTGAACGAAAAGATACAGTTCAAGGATCTCGGACTGATGGTGATCGATGAAGAGCAGAAGTTTGGGGTTTCGGCCAAAGAGAAACTGAAGAAACTCCGTGTGAATGTTGATTCACTTACTCTCACTGCAACTCCGATCCCAAGAACGCTTCATTTCAGTTTGATGGGAGCACGAGACCTGTCGATCATCAATACACCACCACCGAATCGTCAACCGATCCGCACGGAGTTGCACGTATTTGACACGGACATTCTGAAAACGGCGATCCGCCAGGAATTGAAGCGTGACGGTCAGATTTTCGTGGTTCATAATCGCGTGCGAGACATTTATGATCTGGCAGCTACCATCGAGGATCTTTGTCCGGAAGCTCGAGTGGCCGTTGGACATGGTCAAATGAAAGGAGATGAACTGGAGAACGTCATGCTTCAGTTCATAGAGCACGAATACGATGTGCTGGTGGCGACCACGATCATTGAAAGTGGTCTGGACATTCCAAATGCCAATACGATCATTATCAATAACGCGCATTACTTTGGATTGAGTGACCTTCACCAAATGCGCGGTCGGGTGGGAAGATCCAACCGAAAAGCATTCTGTCATTTGTTTTGTCCGCCTCTGTACTCCCTGACGGAGGATGCACGCAGAAGACTACAAGCAATAGAGGAATTCAGTGACCTGGGAAGTGGTTTCAACGTGGCCATGCGCGACCTCGATATCCGCGGAGCAGGAAACCTGTTGGGAAGTGAGCAAAGCGGCTTCATTTCCGAGATCGGTTTTGACATGTATCATAAGATCCTCGACGAGGCCATTCAGGAACTCCGCGAAGGTGAATTCAGTGACTTGTTTGACGAACAACCGGCCAAGCGCGAGTGCCAGGTGGACACCGATTTGGATGCACGTCTGCCGGACGACTATGTCCAGAACATATCGGAGCGATTGAGCTTGTATTCCACTTTGAGCAATATCAGAGATGAGAGTGGTTTGATCGAATTTGAGAAGGAACTTCAGGATCGGTTCGGACCTCTGCCGCTTATGGTCCGAGAACTGGTCGACACCATGCGGATCAAGCATTTAGGTATTCAACTCGGCCTTCCAAGGATCAAGATCAAGAAGAGTCAGCTCCTCGCCTATTTCCCTCCCGAAAGCAACGAGAGCTACTACAAATCGGCTGAATTCGGAATGATCATCAGCAAGATCAATCAGCATCCCGACATCTTCAGTTTGAAGCAGAAAGAATCACAACTCCTGTTGGTGATGCGAAATGCCGGCGTGACGCACAAGGTGATCGCCGAACGGCTTCGAATACTTGTATAAGTATCAGTCACGGGTAAATACCCGCGACAGTATGTGAGTGCTCTCTCAAGACTACGGACAGTGTTTATTTGATTGCTTCGTGTCTATTTCTTTGTGTCCTCCGTCTCTCCGTGGTTCATTCCTCTTTGACACAGAATAGAAAATTTATGAGGTCCTTTAAACGATGTAAGGTGCGAGCCACTTGGCCGCCTCGCTTTCAGAAATTCCTTTGCGCTTTGCGTAAGCCTTTACTTGAGTGGAATCGATCTTCCCTACTCCGAAATAACGCGCTTCAGGATGTGCAAAATAGTATCCTGAGACACTTGCCGCCGGGTACATCGCACAACTTTCTGTAAGCTTCATACTTATCCTGTTCTCGACGTCTAGAATGTCCCAGATCGTAAGCTTCTCGCTATGGTCAGGGCACGCTGGATAGCCGGGTGCCGGACGGATGCCACGATATTCCTCACGGATCAGTGATTCGTTGTCGAGTGCTTCTTCGCTCGCGTATCCCCAATGCTTGATGCGCACCTCTCGGTGCAAATACTCGGCGAAAGCTTCGGCGAGTCGGTCTGCCAAAGCTTTCAACATGATCGAATTATAGTCGTCGTGATGTGCCTCGAATTCTCTGAGATGATCTTCGATCCCGATTCCAGCAGTCACTGCAAACAACCCTATATGATCAACCGTACCGCTTTCTTTGGAAGCTATGTAGTCGGCCAATGAGTAATTTGGAACATTTGGTTTAGGATCCTTCTGCTGTCGCAAGAAGTAGAGTGTCTCTTCTCCCTGGTCAGTCTTCACGATCACATCCCCGTCCTGTTCGTTAGCCGGAAACAGACCAAAGATCGCCTTGGCACGTAGCCATTTCTCGCTGATGATGCGATCCAGCATTTCTTTGGCATCCTCAAACAACTTTCTCGCCTCCGTTCCTTGCTCCTCATCTTCGAGTATGTTCGGGTATTTACCCTTCAGTTGCCAGGTTCTGAAAAATGGCGTCCAGTCGATATAATCACGCAACGTAGAAAGGTCCATATCACTGATCTCATGAATCCCCGGTTCAGCAGGTGCAGGAGCGGAGGCAACACTGCGATCTTCAATAGCCTTGTGCTCTACCACAGATTCGTATGGTGCCAGTTTCTTTTGGCTGTTCCTTTCCGCATATGACCTGGCCATTTCTACATATTCGGTCTGAATGATATCGGCATATGCTCCGCGATGCTCCTCTGAGATCAGTTTACCGGCCACGGTCACACTTCTGGATGCATCCAGGACGTGAACCACCGGATTCTCGTATTGGGGGTTGATCTTTACTGCGGTGTGCATCTTACTCGTGGTAGCTCCACCTATGAGCAGAGGCACCTTAAAGTCAAGACGCTGCATTTCCGCCGCCACATGGACCATTTCATCCAAGCTCGGAGTGATCAGTCCGCTTAGACCGATGATGTCCACTTGTTCCTCCTTGGCCACTTGAAGGATCTTTTCGGCAGGAACCATCACACCGAGGTCGATGATCTGATAATTGTTACAACCCAGAACGACTCCTACGATGTTCTTCCCGATGTCGTGTACGTCACCTTTAACCGTTGCGAGGAGTACCTTTCCTTTAGCACTCCCTGCCTTCTTCTCCGCTTCGAGATAGGGCGTCAGGTAGGCCACGGATTTTTTCATTACACGGGCGCTTTTCACCACCTGAGGGAGGAACATCTTTCCGGAACCGAACAGATCCCCAACGATATTCATACCGTCCATTAACGGGCCTTCGATCACCAGTAGTGGTTGTCCAAGCTTTTGTCGTGCTTCCTCGGTATCTGATTCGATGAACTTCGTGATCCCTTTTACGAGAGAATACTCCAAGCGTTTCTCTACCGTCCATGATCTCCACTCCTCGATCACCTCTGCCTTTTCGGTTTTGGTATTGTGCTTCTCAGCGTATTCGATCAGTTCGTCGGTTGCTTCTTCCCTTTTGTTGAGTACTACGTCCTCCACCAATTTGAGCAGATCCTTCGGGATGTCGTCATAAACGGTGATCATACCGGGATTCACGATCCCCATGTCCATTCCGGCCTTGATGGCATGATAAAGGAATACTGAGTGCATGGCCTCACGCACGGTATTATTGCCTCGGAACGAAAAGGATAGGTTGCTCACTCCACCGCTCACACTAGCACCCGGGAGATTCTCTTTTATCCATTTGGTCGCCTGGATAAAATCGACCGCATAGTTTCGGTGTTCTTCGATCCCGGTAGCAATGGCCAGAATATTCGGATCGAATATGATGTCGGACGCAGGGAACCCGGCCTTTTCGGTAAGTAATTTATAGGATCGCTCACAGATCTCTATGCGTCGCTCGTATGTGTCGGCCTGACCTGTTTCATCGAACGCCATGACCACCACTGCAGCGCCATACATTCGAATACGTCGGGCCCGTTCGAGGAAAGCCTCTTCTCCATCTTTCAGACTAATGGAATTCACGATGCCTTTACCTTGAATACATTGCAGACCTTTTTCGATGATCTCCCACTTGGATGAATCGATCATCACCGGGACCCGACTGATATCGGGTTCAGAGGCAATGAGGTTAAGGAATTTCTCCATGGCAGCAATACCATCGAGCATCCCTTCGTCCATATTCACATCGATGATCTGAGCTCCGTTCTCCACTTGATCACGAGCCACATCCAATGCTTCTTCGTAATTGTCGTTAAGGATCAGACGGGCAAATCGTTTGGACCCCGTCACATTCGTTCTTTCACCGATATTGATGAAGTTCTTATCGGAGCTGGCATTGAACGCTTCCAGTCCGCTAAGTCGTAAATTTTCCGATCGGTTCGAATTCATGGTTTGGGTTCGGTTGTCCTTCAGTCCGGCTTCATTGCCTTCCGAGAAAGTGGTGCAAATATAAAAGAGGCTCAGGGATCCTTTCGCTCGAGGATCTCGTAGCGTTTCACATTGTGATCTTCCTCCAACAAACGAACCCTGAATTGAGTTTGGATGTAGTCGTTCACATTGCCCTGATGGATGATATATTTTTTCCCGGGAACGATGTATTTCATCCTGTGCGCGAAGTCAATACTGCTCCCTTCATGATTCATCCAGTTCATGTAGAACTTGTTATGTGCGCAATACACAGTATCTACCAGAATGTGATCCTCCAGTTTCTCATCGTTTCGGATCTTATCCCGCAGGAAATATGTCAATCGGTAATAGTCTCTGTCCCATGAGTATTCCTTAGGCTTAAACACCGTGTCGTACATTCTTGAATAAGGCTTGAATCCTGTTCCAAGGATGAACAAAGCCATAAAAGGTATCAGATATTTTCTCAAATGAACCTTTAACAAGAAATCACTGAAGATCCTGAAAACACCGAGGCTGGTCACAAACGCGATGAGAGGAAATGTTGGGATATCGTACCATGGCAATTTGGTTTGAGCGGAACTGACCACAAGTAGGTACCAAACGGCAGCTGAAGTGAACAATGCGCTGATCATGGGTTCTTTACCGGTACCAAAGAACATCAGATATGCTGCAGCAGGTATGAAGAACCAAACCCAGCCTCCCAAACGGGCAGGCAAGGCTGAAATATAGTATCCGAACGGATGACCATGACCTTCAACGGCGTCCAGAAGTCTGCCGCCGATCTCATTCTGATATACAGCTTCCAAATAGCCCGGATTCACTGCTTCACGTATGAAGTAGTATGATATCGCCACCAATCCGGTCACAATGCATGCTACCCAAAATCGGAGTGATCCGAATTCCCGTGGCTTCTTTATAGCAACGAAGGGGACCAAAACCGGCAGAAATATCAATGCAGCCACTCCTTTGACCCAAAATGCAAATGCCACACCTCCGAGGAAGAGATAGAAATACTTCGACATACGCCTCGGATCATATTCACTGAGGTACAGATAGAATTGATACAGATAAAAGAGGGTGGAAAAGCTCAACAGGATATCGTAGTCTCCTGTACGGACACCATGCCATCCTACAAAACCCATAGAAGTAGCTAAGATCAGGGTTGCCAGTATCCCTGGGTAATAGGTATGCAGCTCGTTTCTCGACATATAGATCAGCAGGACACAGATAAACAATCCGGAAAGAGCCGAAGGTAGTCGTAGGGCCACTTCTTCAATACCCAGTAGTTTCATAAAGCCCAGTTGCAACCACAGTAGAACCGGGGGCTTGGTGCACCACATATCCGGTCGTCCTTCAAAATGCGGCACCAGTAGCTCCCCTGTCAAGTACATATGCAGGGAGTTGGAAGCCATTCGTGCTTCATCCCAGATCCTAAGGGTCAGACCATCCAGGTGCAGGAAAAATGGGACATAGACCAGGAACAGTGCAATTCCGATCGCGCTCAGTAGAAGGATGAATTTTCTCCGGGCTAAAGCCATTTCAAGAACAAAAAAAGGGAAAGAATCCGAAAGGCATGAAACAAAAAAGGCTGCTCTGGGAGCAGCCTTTTCGTTTATTCAGAAGTGGAATTAATCTCTGATCAGAGTAACTGTACCTGAGATCGGTTCTCCTCCACCATTTGGTTCCTCATTTTTGAGGGTGTAGTTGATGATGTAGAAGTATGTTCCTTCCGGACATTCCTTCAGACCTTCATTCATGATGGTACCATCCCAGTGCAGGTCAGGATCCGTGCTCTCAAATACGAGCTCACCCCATCTGTTGTAGATCTTGATCTCATACTCCGTTGCACCTTCTACTTCGATCTCGAAGTATTTGTTGAAGGCATCACCTTCAGCATCAGGAGTGAAGACGTTGTAAGGGATGATCTTCTTAATGAAGTTATTATTGATCACCTTACAAGTGGTATCCTTACATCCGAGATCATTCTCAGCTACAAGACAAACCTCCCACTCACCGATTCTTTCACCCCAGTTGTAACATGGGTTCTCTTCAGAACTGGTAGAAGTTCCATCTGCGTCCTCGAATGTCCAGAAGTACTTAGTTGCATTCTGTGACGTATTCTCGAAGCAGAATTCCGGTTTATCTTCTTCATCGATCTCAAAGTCTGCGATCACTTCCTGAACGATCACTCGTCCGGTGGCTGTGTCCACACACTTCGGTCCGAAGTCACCTGCATCCAGGTCATAATCCGGGATCATGCGCACATTATAAGTACCCGGTGAAGAGTAGCTATGCTGTACGGTAGTATCCGGATAAGTAGCTGTCAGCGTATCGGTATCACCGAAGTCCCAGGTGAATCGCGTATAGATCGAATCCGACTTGGTCGTGTAGTTCACGATATCATGCGGACAAACGATCGTGTCGACGATCTCAATTCCCGCAGGAGTGATCGGACGAACGATCACCTTGATCTCACGCGGTGTCTTACCATCGATCGTACTCGTGTCAGGGAAGAGGCGTGAACATCTGATATTGGTCCCCTCGATCTCATCGATCTGTATCAAGTGGAGATAGTAGGTTCCCACAGTGTTGTACGTATGTCCAACCAATTCATTCTTATCCTTAGTAGAGTAAGTGTTGTTGCTTGAGCTATCACCCCAGTAGAAGATCCAGTCAGGATCGTAGATAGGCTCTTTACTCAAGTTCTCGAGAGTTACAGAGTCACCCACACAGATCACGATCGAATCTTCACCCCATGGGTTGTTTCCACTGAATGCAAACTCAGGTTGTGGTCCCGGTACGAAGATCTGTTTCTCTATAGAGTCCACACAACCCAGTAACGAGTGTACCTTGAGTTTCACAGTGAACCATCCACTGGATGTATAGTCGTGAGATGGATCCTTCAGGATACTTCTTCTAGAACCATCACCGAAGTCCCACTCGTACCATACGATACTATCACATGGCTGGTCACATGAATCAACCGGACATGGGTCAAATACTACTGTAGAATCGAAGAACGATACAATGTTCTTACAAGACAGCAACTGAGCGTTGTGCTCGAAGTTCGCCTTGATACCTGTTACCATTGCTGAGAGGAATGCAGTATCGCGACAACCGATACTATCTTTCATTGCTACAGCGATGGTGTATTCTCCCGGCTCATCATAGATGTGAGAGAATCGGATAGAACGTTCAAAGTCAACGATCGAATCGTTCCAATCCCAGTCAACCGCTTTGGTCTCGATGTTATTGGCATATCGAGTTGGGTCTTCCCAGAATTTACGAGGGTCGATTGGGTAAGCCAACGGATCGAAATCATCACCGTACTGCCAGTAGCGGATACTATCATAGATCTCATGCCACATGCCTTTACACACGGCATCATCGATCATTTTGAACTGATTCAAGAATCCAACATTGAGCAGCTTGGCATCGGATTTCTCACAACCCACAGTATTGTTGAGGAATACACCCGGGATCATAGGCCCGTTCGAATTCACCCAAACAGTATCAAATTCTGATCTGTCACAGTATTTCGTTTCGCGTACCTCAGGATGCTGATAAGTGAACTTATAGCAACCAGGGATATACTCACCGCGCTTCCAGTTTTTCTCCCACTGTGTTCCACGACCAGTAGTGATGGCATAAGGTGCCAGCAATGTGTCGAAACCTTGGATAGAAGAATCTCTGAAGTGAAGCACTTCTTCGATGATCACAGAGTCTGTCTGAGCATCGTTGGTGTACAAGTATTTGTACTGACCATGCTCTACGGTATTCTCCGTGATACCCACCTTACTGAAGGTAAAGTACTGACTGATACCTGTTGTATCAATACAACCGAATGTACCGTCACCCAGGTAGAGTGCAACATCCTCCGGTGGAATATCCTGAATATCCAGTCCGAGTTGCTCAAATGCATCTTTAATGATGTCACCGGCACGCTCTGTATTTGCTTTCACTGTCCATTGACGGTAAATGCGTTTTACGATGGTGTCTACCGGTTGAATTCCGAACACGTCGTCGATGGTGTAGCGTACCAATGTATTAGCCAACCAATTGTCGCTAGGACTCCAGTCAACATCTTCATCGTTACGTCCGTTCACAGGACCATTGTAATCCTGGAAGTATTTGTGCTCCTCGAAGTATCCCAGGAGACGATCCTGGTAACCCCAGTTCCAACGCAGGAATTCGATACTATCCTGGATCGGATTGATGAAGCGGAACCATGCAGTTTCACCCGCACAGATCGCAAGAGGATCGTTATTAGGAACGAGGATCTCGAAGTCCGCATTCAAGTACATATAACGGAACATGTCGCTGTACCAAGCAGTATCCGTACACTCAGGAGCGATAGGATCACCGTTTGAATTGGTACGTGGAGGTCCGTTACCGATGATCAAACCGATAGTGAACGATCCGTTAGGACGCTTGCTAGGATCTGATCCGATCTCACCGGAAGTATAACCTTTCACCCAGCTTGTTCCCCAGGCTCCAACGATATCGTATGGCAATACGAACGGAATTGGAATACCAGGAGGTGGAGGCGCTAGTACGCCACCGCTATTGTATGGGATCCAGTTATTAGGACCGGTAAGTGAGTCGTAGTTAACCTCGAACCATTGCTGCGTACAACCGGGTTTCGTCTCGGCCATACTGAAGGTGAGGAAGTATTGGGTCTTATCCCCGTCGATCGGACAAGGGATACCACTTTCCCATTCCAGACCTTTCGCGCTTGGCGGGATCAGGGCAAGGGAAATAGTGTTGCTGCTCTCACATCGCAGTGGGTGCACTGTATCCTTGTGCCAAAGCACTACAGTGTTACACTGAGCGATGTTCTCGAAGAACCACTGACGGTGAACCGCTGAATCGATCACGTACACCTGACGTTGGATCGTTGTTGGAATACCGTTGATCGTAGTGTCCACCAATACAGTACTGAGCTGTGCCGGAACCGTATCTTCAGGAGTGACTTCCATTCGGACCAGAGAGATGATCGAATCACCTTCCTCTATCTCAAATTGCTTGTCAACCTCCCATTCTACGGTCTTAGGACCGGTCACCCATTCGTACGTTGGTGGGTTCTTGCTGATATCTTTCACTCGCACCGTCACACCGGAAGGCACGAAGAATTTCTGATCATCCTTGATCACAGTAGAGATCACTTCACCTTTGTATACGGTGCGTGGTCTCCACAGGTAGATCCTGTAATGCGCACTGTCAATGATCTCGGGATATTCGGTTTGTGCATCCACAACGAATGTGTCCGTTGCAGCTTGATTGCTGTCGTTGATATACGGGATCAATGCCGTATAGGTTGAGTCCCATGGCACGAACAAGTTGATCTCACGAGGAACGACCATGATGCTATCCGGGTAGACATTTACTTGATAACAAGTACGGCTGTTTCTGCTGAAACGAGTTTGACGAACCGGACGAGTATAGTTCTGTCCACGCTGATAATAGCGATAGATCTCTTCCCATGGAGTATACCAGTGAACCGGCAGGGAATCAATGGTGAAGTTACAGTTCAGATCAACGTTCTTATTGGCATAGGTGTCTGTAGTACACTGAGGTGCATATTGGTCACCCAAGGTCCAGATACGCAGTACGTGATCTTTTCTTCGGATAGAAGGCACTCTAGGTACAGCTGTTTGATCATTAGATGGTGGATAGTTGAATACATAACGCTTGGTACCATCCAGTCCGTAGAAGGACTTCTCGTGATACGTAGTATTACCATTATAAACAACCACCAGACTGTCTTTACCGGCGTCATACCAGATCACATAACCACGAGCTTTGATCGTATCAGTGAGCTTGTACGCATCGTAACCACCATTCTTGTCGAACAATAGCAAAGAATCCAATCCGGTTCTTTTGTTCTTTCTGACTCCGGCAATGTTGATATACTCATAAACTACTGAGTCCTCATCGTTGTAATTCGGGTCATCGTGATAGAAGGTAGAGTTGTTCACGAAGTGGATCGAATCACGGATGGTACATTGGTATTTCTCTTCTTGAGGTACACGAACAAAAGGTACTTCGATCGTAGATGAAGGACCCACTTTAGTGATCGTGTCAAATACCGTCACATCACATGGTCCAACCACAATTCTCAGCGAGATCATCCAAGGTCCACCTCCATAATTATGGCAAGGAGTCCAATCGTCATCACTGAAGTTATCATTTCCGGAAGGAGGATCACCGAACCACCAGATGAATGATGCTCCAGGGATAGCTCCATCACGTAATCTGAAGCACACTTCAGGATCGCTGGTACATGCACTGTCTTTATCGGCCAGGATGACCGGATCGATCTTGATGTTGGTCGCTGCAGCTTTGTACGTGAATGTCTCGGAACATCCAAAGCGTGAATACACCGTCAGTGTCGCGTTGAACGTACCATTTTGCTTGTACCAGTATTCTACTTTACCGTCGTTGTTCTTGCCGGTCCAGTACTGGGTGTTGGTTACAGAGTCACCGATGATCTTGTTACCATCTCCGAAATCAAAGATAAACTGGGCGACGTCTTTAAGCCCGATGGTAGTAGTAGGATCATTTAACCAGTTCTGGTAAGTCACGTTGGTGATCGTGGCCAAAGTAGAATCACAACCCGTTGGCGCGTTACTGTTAAGGAGTACCCCCATCTTCGGCCAAACACGGATCATACTGTCGTACTTGATCTTGGTCACACAACCATTCGCATCTTCCAATTCCACAGTAACATCGAAGAATCCACCTTTTGGATCCTTGATCTCGTAACAGAATGTGTAAGGAAGTGCAGGGTTGATCTCCTCGATCAGTCCACCATCGCTAAAGAGATAAGTGGCACGAACGATCTGGCTACCCGGAGCAGGCAAACTGCTGTCCGCGTAACAGAAATTGTTCCCTTTGAAACATTGTTGAGCGTTGTTGAGCAACTGGAATTTCACAATCGGACTTGGCTTGACAACCACCTGAATGGTCTTTTCACATGGGTCAAGGAATCCTCTTGAATCCGTTACTTTCAACTTCACGTCGTACGTACCCGGTGCACCATACGTATACGACGGGTCACGTTGATTCGAGGTTCCTTTGGAATCCCCAAAATCCCATGCCCAGGTATCGTATCCCGGTGCGTTGGATGTAAACGAAATAGCCGCTCCCACACACTCAGAACCCGTATACTTCGGGTTACACTGTGCAGAGGCGTCCACATGCCAAAATAGCATGAGTAATGTCGTGAGCACGAATGCCAACGACTTGCCTGTGTTCTTAATCATTTTCATTGATCTTTGATTTCGGTTAATGCCTGTAATTATCAGGCGGCCCTTTAGCTCGCTAAAGCCCGCCAAAATAGAGTTATAATCTGTCTTTTTCAAGTAATTAAACATGTCTTTACTTTACGAGGATAAGTCGCCCGTATTTAGTTTCTTCTTTCCCACCATTGCTGTACTTCAGCACGTAGTTGTATCTTCCTTCCGGTAACATCTCTCCTTCATTCATCAACTGACCGTTCCAGTACTCGTTCTGGTCGGTCGTTTCGAACACCAATCGGCCACTGTTACTGCGTATTTGCATGTGGTAACTCTTGACCGGATCAAGACGGACCTCGAACACATCGTTCTTGCCGTCCTTGATATATGGTGAGAAGATGTCTCCTGCATCAAAATCTATCTTGTCTTCCCAGGAGCATTCGACAGTCTCTTCGATCGTGTCCTTACATCCTTTGTCATTCACTGCGATCATTACTACATCGTGGTCGCTGTAGTTCTCACATTCGTATTCCACAACTCCGTCAATGGCCGTTACTTCGATATTGTTCACGAACCAGGACTGCTGCGCCACATCTCCCTGAGCTCTGAGGATCAATCGACCCTTTTCGGATTCGCTAACGATGGATGCGTTGGTTCGCTGAACGTCAATGATATGCTCGATCTGGACCGGATGGCCATCCTCCGTAAAACGTAGTTTCAACACATGCTTTCCGGCACGAGGGAAGTAGAAATTGTAGCGCACTCCACCGACGGCAACCAGTTTGTCGTCCAACCACCACTGTACGCCGTCAGCGTAAATATTCTCGCTATTCTCACTTCTGAGCACCGCTTCGGATGTGTTTCCTTCACAGACCACATTCGACATCTCAATGGTATGTGGAACGCGGACATGTTCGTCATCCGGTGTATCGGCAGATCCATCCTGAGTATCATCGGTCATGGTCGGTGTCTCAGTGGACCCACCATCTGTCGCTTCTGTATATCCGGCTTCGGCCGAACCTGAAGTCGCACTCTGCACGGTGATATCAGAACCGTTCGATTCTGTGTTGCGTTGACTCGAAGCTTCACCAGTCTCTGGAGATACTTCGATCGCATCTTTCTCGCCAATAGTTTCTGATGGACTTTCCTGATCAGTCGTAACCTGATCTTCGGTCTGGGTGATCACCGTCTCCTCAGATACCGGAGTTTCCGGCTCTTTATTGAGAAGGGTCACTGCAGCTGTAACTACGATCGCTGCACCGGCAACAATAGCTGCCCATTTCCCGATGATGGCTTTACCGGCCACTCCTGCAGCACCGGTTCCCGCTGCACCGGAAGTACCGGATCCAACTCCCTCCCAAACGGAAGGAGGCACAGGGGTCTCAGCCCCACTCGCCATCTCGCGGATCAGTTCGTCGAATTCCTGTATGTGCTTCTCTGTGCTCACTTTTGTGCTTTGATCACTTTCTGCAATTGATTACGCGCTTTGAACAGCTGCGTTTTACTCGTACTCTCTGAGATCTCCAATTGCTCGGCGATCTCCTTGTGCGAATAACCTTCGATCACGTACATGTTGAATACGGTACGGTACCCATCAGGCAGAGCCGCGATCGCTTTCATAAGGTCCGCGAGTTGCAGGTTACTCAGACTTTTCGGGTCGACCCCTTCCTGAATATCCTCAATGTCGCCAAACTGGGCCGACTTCGATTTTCGCAGATGCTCGATCGCAGTATGAACAACGATCCTGCGACACCATCCCTCAAAGGAACCGGCAAAACGGAATGAACTCAGTTTTCTGTAAATGCGGATGAACGCGTCTTGCAACACGTCCTGAGCATCGTGATCTGAATTCATATATCGAAGTGCAACCGTGTACATTTTAGGCGATAGTTGTTCGTATAAGGTCCTGAATGCCAATTGATCCCCGGCCAGACTCTCCTGAATCAGCCGGTTTTCTATATCTCGATTTTTCGAGGTCATTAAGAATGATCATTTGACAGACTTTTCCCTAAAGATGGGACTTTGCCCCCATGGGTTGCCTGAGATGTACTTTTTTATTGAATTTTTTTCGCTCCGTATTTTTCGCTGAGATACGGCACGAGTGATTCGGCATAAAAACCGATGCTCTCTATGGGTTCGATGATCTCCACCCTATTGATCCCATCGAGCAATCTTCGGTACTGGATCGCGGCCATATTCTCCTCGAAATTTACGGTAAAACTTCCATAGAACATGTGGAAGTTCATGTACAGGATCTCCTCCAGGAATTTTTGCCGCAAGGCAGGTTCATCGGGCAGAAAACAAACCGGTGATACGACCTGAAAGATGGCCGCCGGCTCCGGACCCTTGAAGTATTCCCACTGCTGATGCTCCTCGGGTTGCCATATGTCGACATAGATCTCAACGGTATTTCTATGTACCAGCCATTGTCCTTCTCCTTCGCAACGTGCATTTGCGGGTTCTACCCCTATGGTCTCCAGTGCGTCCTCTACTTTCTCCGAATACGGTTTCAAATCCATGTGGGCAAATTTACACTCTGCCGTTGAGCCCTCTGCATTTCCAATGCATACCATTTCGTATTTTTGATCGTTTACCTTAATCCACCCGGATCATATAGATAGCAGTAACCCAAAGCATCTTGTTCAGTTCAGGACCAAATAGCAAGAAGGTAATCTTCACCTGTCTCTGGGGGATCCTTGTTCTTTTTAACGGATCCCGGGTCTTTGCTCAATCCTCCGAGGTGGCGCAACGCACATTCTCCGAAGTAGAATCCGTCCTTCAGGGCCCGGAGATCAATGAGAAAAAGGCGGAACGATTGCTCGAAAAATGCATCGACACGGAGCTGGCCACGGCTGCACCTGACAACACCTTTCTGGCAAAATGCCATCTCCAGCTCGCCGAATTGTATACCGACCTGAACACGGAAGGCAACAAGAAATACCGAAACCTTTGGAAGTCGGCGGTCTACACCTATCGCGAAGATCAAATGGACCGCACCGGTCTCATGCTTCAAGATGTGGCTGAACACATTGGACGAATGACCGATTCGAATTATCGGTTCGATCCGTTCAATATTCCCGCCACGGAAGGCAAGAAAGATTATCAATATGTAGGCATACGAAGTGTGCGCAAGCTGAACTCCGATTCATTTGAGATCGTGATCAATGCCGGCTCGGCACTGGGACTCAGTGTCGGACAACGAGGTGGGATCCTGACTGCATCCAACAAGCTGGATAAGGATCGGGGCAACAAAGTATTTGGGTCTCTCGAGATCATTCGGGTCAGTCCGTCTTTTGCAAAATGTATCGCCGTAAGAGATCCCAAAATAGCGGTGGATCTGTTGGCCGGCGACAATGCATGGGTACAACTGAACATGCCCGACCGCCTTTATAAAGGCCTGCTTTACGAACTCGCAACGCTGAATATCTTTTTCAAGAACAGCTATCGAAAGGATTTCTATCATCCGCTACAAGTGCGACTGGTGGATGACCCGTCTGACGAGAACATCTTCTACGATGTAATGCTCGCTGATGTGATCTCAACGGCAAAGAGTTTGTACGACCCTAACGATGAACAAGACACGCTGCAGCGAACCATAAAATCTGGACGATTCGAAGGTTTGAACATGTGGGAAGCGATGCTCAACAGCACAACGAGTGACATCCGTGCATTCTTCCGTTTCGTATCCAAGTATCCTGCAAAATACATGGGACGCTCGTTCCGTCTAGATGAGACTTACGCAACATGGATCATCAATAATTCTCCCTCCTCGGATTATTACAACGACGAGGCGACGAACAACGAGGCGACCTATTTGATGCGTGATTACAATGAGTTTGGCGCCGCAGACTTTGCCAATTGGTCGGAGGAGAACAAATACTACTTGAGCCATGCCAAATTCTTGCAATCGAATCTCACGGAAGCTGTGAACGGCTATTTATCCGAACACAAATACGACACCTGCAAGCGCTTACTCGATCAGTTTGGATCCTTTGCGCGCGAGTTGAATGATACATCGATCCTCAGTGCGATCGCCTACGGATCCGGCCACTATCAAGCCTCGCAGAATGAGGCGGAAAAGGCCATTGAACATTACACCGAAGCCCTGAACCTCGGGGTGGATGTGCTCAATGCACATTGGTGGCGTGCGGGTCAGTACGAAAAGATCGGTTCCTACGGAAATGCAAGGAAGGATTTTGAGATCGTGATCGAAGGTGCGCCATTTTATGCAGCCGGCTATGGCTCGCTTGGCTGGACCCTACTAAAGATGGGCAAGTTCAAAGAGGCAGATCAATACTGCCGAAAAGCTTACGAATTGGATAGCTCTGAAATGGCCTGGACGGTCAATCTGGGACATTGTCACCTTCTCCTGGGAAGAGACGATTCAGCTCGCCTTTTCTATTCGAAAACGCTCGATGCGATCAATTACGAATCTGGTTTCAAAGAAGGCATCATCGCGGACTTTGAATTGTTCATGGAAAATGGCTGGAAAGAAGATGCCGTGCTCCGACATATGGCATTTGCGGAGCAGGAATGGAACCGTCACTATAAGTATAAAGCAAGAGCCAAGGAATACTACAACAAAGGTCTGGATGCCCGAAATGCGAGCCAGCATGAAACGGCATGCCGCTACTTCGACTCGGCCATCAATAATGTGCTCAAGGGAGACCACGTCAATTACGGTCGACTTCGCCACTACGAGCGATTTGCCGGAGCCAGCTACTTCTCCGTCAAGAATTACGAGCGTTCTGTCAATCATTATCGCAACGCCTGGAAGTTGAGTTCGGACCGCTTGCGAGATCTGGATGACCAGTTGGACGATCTGCGCGATATCAGAGTCGTGTACCAGTACATGGAAGACGAACTTTCCACAAGCATGTTTCAGCAGCTGCACCACTTTGTGGACCGCCGCATTGACGAGAATGAAGGCAGCAACAACCTCTACGTGGTAGCCATCGGTAAAAACGATTACCAGGGCGGCTCCTACTTATATGCTGAATCTGATGCCAAAGACCTGGCTGCTGATCTGGGGAAAGTAGGAAAGACCGTCTTCGACACCGTATACTCTTCTTCATTCATCGGGAATAATGCCGACCCTTCCGAAATCCGAAAAGTGATTCAGAAGATCAAGCGCGAATCGCGATACGGAGATTGCTTCGTGTTGTATTTCAGCGGATATGCTCAGGCTGGTGAACTATCGCTGGGAGATAATTCCATTGCGACCTGGGAGCTTTATGATTGGCTGCACACCATGCGAGCGCAAAAGCAATATATCATACTCGATGCTCCTGATTGTCGACTCATCCATGAGCTCAATGCCAAGGATGCTGCATTCAATTCCGGAGAAAGTAAAAGAGACCTGAACATCATTACCAACAACGGAAGCCGGATCGAGATCGAAGACGACAAGCACGGTCTGCTTTCGAAATGGGTGATCCGAGCTATTTCGGGCGAAGCTGTGCCTGGCACCAATAGCGTAGATCTCAGTGCCAAAAAGCTCGAGAGCTACATCTTTGCTTCCATACGCGAGCGCAACGAGCCATTGCAGCTGAACACCTATAGTTCAGGACTCGATTTCAATATCGCACGCTATCCCGGGATGACACGCACATCGACCGATACGATCCCACCGAGGATCGAGCTGTACCAGAGCAGTTTTACGTATGGAACCCGAGGAGGCAAGTCCACCACAATGGACCAGGAACCGGTAATAGAAGGTCGGGTATTGGATGAAAGTCCGATCGCCATGGTGGAAGTGAACGGAGTGAGTACTGCCCTTGCGGCAAACGGACGATTTGCAGTGAAGGTGCCCGCAGCCATTCTGGAAGATGTGCGCATCAAGGTCCGTGATGTGGCCGGGAATGAGAGCTTCTCAAGGTTCGATCTGACTTCGACCAGTGACGTACGTGGGTCATCTACCGCACAAGACAAAGCAGGCAAGAATTACGCAGTTCTTTTTGCGACCGACGACTATGAAGAATGGAGCGATCTGAACAATCCGATCAACGATGCGGAAGAGATAGGCTCACTTCTGCAGCGCTTCTACAATTTTGAGGTGAAGATCGTCCGGAATCCGACCAAAGAAGAGATGGAAAAGGTTCTGTTGAATTACTTGACCAAAGAGTACTCTCCAAACGATCAGTTGTTCCTCTTTTTTGCCGGACACGGCATAAACGACAAGACGCTTGCCGGTCAGTTGGTATGTACCGACACCAAGCTGGAGGATCGACAGAGCTTACCAACCTACGTACCTTTCAGCTTCATTACCGACAACTTCGATCGGAACAATTGCAAGCATGTGTTCCTGGCATTTGATGTGTGTTTCGGGGGTGCTTATTTCGATCAGACCTTCGCACCGAAATACGTCGATTCGGATATCGAGCGCATTGGCGTGGATCAGTTCATTCAACGCAAACTGAAGTACAAGTCACGCCAATTCCTGACCAGCGGGACCAACGAATATGTTCCGGACGGAACACCGGGTGCTCATAGTCCATTTGCCGGAAAATTCATTGAGACACTGAAAAATGGCAGCGACAAAGGTTACCTGACGCTGGTGGATTTCGTGGACCACATGCGTCTGATCTCCACGGAAGTCAATTACGGAACATTCGGTAGTCATCATCGAGATGGGGAATTCGTATTCCGCTACTCAGACGACGCTAGAGTGGTGCAGCAGGCTTCGGGTTCTTTCGAGATCAATTGACCACAGGCTTGAATCCTTCAAAGGCCTGCTTACAAGAATTACAATAGTGCAGACTGCGGCATAACGTCGGACCGAACGGACTGTTCAAAGTCGTGTCGTCACTTCCGCAATAAGGGCATTTAGTATCCTCGAGGATCTCCATATTGAGCGCAGAGCAATTGCGTTTTGGCGGTGCCAATCCGTGTTGTAAAAGTGCTTTGTGCCCTTCCTCCGTGATGAGATCCGTGCTCCATTGTTTTTCGAAGGAAGTCTTTACCTCCACTTCACCGATGCCATCTTCCTGCTTGATACGATCCGAGACCATCGTCTCCATGATCTTGAGCGCAGGACAGCCGGCAAAGGTCGGGGTAAGTTCCACGAACACATCATTGCCATCTACCTTGATGTCGGTGACGATCCCAAGGTCGACCACACTGATGGTTGGGATCTCAGGATCCTTAACCTCTTTCAGTATTTCTCTGATCTCGCTTTCTGTCATGGATATTCCTACCAGTCGGCAGTTGGATCTATGCTATACACTTCCGTCATCTCGTCGAGCAGAGGTTGCAGATGCTCAGTATGCTCTCCGGTACGACCACCATAAAAAGGTTCCCAGGTGCTCTCATCCGGGATCTGGAGGTTTGCTTTTTCCAGCAAAGGAGTCACCAGCTCAAGCCATTTTTCCTTGAGCACTGCTTCACCTTCAAAGATGCCGGCTTCTTTCAGCGTGGTTTCGTGTGGACCCGGTTCGAAGATGCCCAGTGCGAGATTCCAGCTATCGTTCAGGCTGTTCTGCATGCGTGTATTACTCTCTTCATTTCCGGTACCGAGTTGCTTGACCCAGGTATTGGCGTGCATGGTGTGATACTTGATCTCACCTTTATACTTTCTGGCGATCTGTGCCAATCCTTCGTAGGTGCTGTTGGCCAACATCTCGAAACGGATCGCTTCGGCCATGTCGAATAGGAAGTGACGGATCAAACTGAAATCGTATTCACCGATCGGCAATTCAACGAGATGGCAGCAGTGGAATTGTGGCGCGTTTCTGGTGAACGCAACGGTGTCCGGTTCTGCTTCTCCCAATTCGTGCAACAGACCATACAGGTGCTCGCTTTGTCCAATCTTGTCCTGAGCCATGGAACTGAAGGCAATATCCTCCTCAAGCAGCGGTCCGAAACCGGTCCACTCTGAATTTCGGTGTCCGATGATCAATTGATCATCCGCCATTTTATAAAGCAGCTCCTTGGCCGCATCTACGTGTGCTTCGTTGAAAAAGTCCATAGTGATTATTTCCCTTGTCGTTCTTTATATGCTTTAATGCGATCCATGACCTTGTACACTGCCGGGTCGCGATATGTCTTCTCGTTGGTCGTCTCGAATATGTCCTCATCGAAATATTCGGTTGCCGTTACACAGGACGACGGACAAACCCACAGGTTCGCAGTGGTTCCTCTACGGCTGTATTGCTCCTTGGCGTACAACAATGCCATATTGGCGTTCGGTGCGTGTACGATTCCAACGTGGACGTGTTGCTGGCCACGTTTTTTCTGGTGAAATACCTCGAAGGTCTGGAACTGGTCCAACTCACCCAACGGCTCGATCTGTTGTTCTACGTCGAGCGCTGCACGGTTTACTCTTGGATCTAGTGATTTGTGCATTTGTAATTGCGTTTATTCTTTAATGATCTTTTGTTCGAAAATGTGAGCTTCTCCTCTCACACGAAGTATGTATGCGCTGGAGGCGAGATCTTCATTGATCGCTATCTTGTTCGCACCATTCAGCATTCCGCCAGCAACAACTTTTCCCTGGATATCGATGATGCTGTATGCGTTCGCACCAACCCCGCTAGGCAGAGCAATATGGAGCTCAGATCGGAATGGCGTTGGATAAACGGCCATAGTTGGCGATTCGATATCGGAAATGCCAACGGGATGATCCGTGAATTTCAGGTCGTCGATCACCATGTTCGAGCCACCGCCTCTTGGTGCATCGGGGTTACATGCTGCTACGGCGACTGTTGCACTGTCGGCAGTCACGATGTTGGTAAGGTATTGCAGCTTAGCACTGAAATAGGTCCAGTCGCTGGCTGAAGTCGGGGTTCCCCAGCGAACGATGGCCAAAGGCACTCCAAGTGTGAAGAGTCCGGCCATTACAAGCGCGGAATCTCCGTTATCGGAATTGTACTTATACCATCCTTCGATGAATTTCCAATTCTTGCTCACGCGAAATGCAGGCTTTTCGAAATCGTTTTGGCTATTTCCGGTAAGGGCAACTCCAGGGATCACGTCTCGTCCTGAACCGGCGTTTGACAGCGACAAGGCGCTGCTTCCGCCATGTGCATTCGATGTTTTCTCCACGAGTTGTGGAATACCCGGCACGGCTGCTTCTTCGAAAACATCATCTACCGTGTACCATCCGGTTGGGACTTCACGGTCTCTTTCTACCCAATGTTCGAAGTCGCCATTTGCCAGCGGTTTCTTTCTGGTACCGATGTTCACGAAATGAATGTCATCTACGATAAGGTATCCATCGCCGTTCACCGTGTCTGTATCCAGGTCCTTTGACGAGATCAGCATGATGAGCGTATCGGGAATTGCCGAAACCTGCCAGTTGATCGGTATGGAATAGCGAACAAATGTGTCGGCCGAATTTCCTTCCACTTCCACATTGGCGATCGCGATCGGAGTCCCGTTCAATTTGAAAATGGCAACGATATCCGCGTGGTCTCCTGCCGCCAGATCAAACTTCGCAAAGAAGCGCATACTCATCGGCGCTTCATCGTATGCTTGTCCTCCGGAAATTCCGTTATTGGCCAGAATCCCGTTGGTCACGATGGAGCTGATGTCATTGTCACCTTCCACCCTTTTGTTCTCCATGCGCACAGCATAGGAGCCCGAATGGGCATCTGATGAGCGAGTGACGAGGCCGCCTGTCAAAAAGCTATCGAGAGTGACTTTGGTTCTTTTTGACCAGGACTCAAAGTCTCCTGATGGAATGTTCTGTGCAGTTGTAAAAAGAACGCTTCCCAATAACACGATAATCAATGTGATGTGTTTCATGATTCTAATAGATATATGATCGGTAGTCATTCGGGCGTGCACTGAACAATTTAATCTTATGCGAACGGTACACTGTATTTAGCGTCCTCTCCAAGAATGGCTCGACGTACCCATCTTCCCTTCTCCTCAGCCATTCGTCTTACGGCCAGGCGCTCCGCATTACACGGACCGTCACCGTTGATGACGCGTTTGAATTCATCCCAATCGGGTTCTGTATATTCCCATTTACCGGTTTCCTCATTTTTGCGAAGATTCGGGTCGGGGAGTTCCAGTCCCAGGTCCCAGATCTTAGGAACATACATGTCGAGATACTGCTGACGCATATCGTCGTTGGACATCATCTTGACCTTCCATTTCATCAACACTTCCGTGTGCACACTCACGCGGTCGGGAGGGCCGAAGAAATGCATGATCGGCTGCCACCAGCGTGTGAGCGCTTCCTGAACCATTTGGCGCTGTTTGGCCGTTCCGGTTGCCAGGTGCACTACGTTGTCGTGACCGTATTTCAGGTGGAATGATTCTTCATAACAGATACGCTCCAGTGCGCGGCAATAAGGACCATAGGATCCTTTGGAATTAGCGAGCTGGTTCACGATCGCTCCTGCATCGATCAACCATGCGATGATGGCTGAATCCGCCCAGGTAATGGCCGGATAGTTGAATACGTTAGAGTACTTCGATTTCCCTGTGATCAGGTCGTTGATCATGTCCTCACGAGGTTTACCCAGGGTCTCTGCTGCAGAATACAGCAATTGAGCATGACCTACTTCATCCTGTACCTTCGCCATGAGAGCGAGCTTGCGACGAAATCCCGGAGCACGTGTGATCCACGTTCCTTCCGGCAATGCTCCAATGATCTCGGAGTGCGCATGTTGCTCGATCATTCGGATGAGCTGCTTTCGGTAAAGTGCAGGCATCCAATCCTGAGGTTCGATCTTCTCTCCGGCGAGAATCCGTGCTTCAAACTCAGCGAGTTTTACCGGATCTTCTCCTTCTACGGTTTTACCTTTCTGATCTTTAGGGTCGATGTAAGCGTTTCCGTACATGTCGTTCTGTTATTTGTCTCTGTTATTATATATTATAAATATGTTGCATCAGCCTCAATCTGTTACAATGTCGTAACTCGGCGGCAACTCTTTTTTCAATCCTATTAAAATGAACTTCGTCAGATTCTCGGCGATCTCATCGGGTGAAAGTCGACCGTCTTCGCGATACCATTCCACGACCCAATTCAGGGAAGACAGGATGGTAAGCGTAGAGAATTTCACGTCGACCTCGTTGAAAGAACCTTCGTCGATCCCTCCTCGGATGATATCGCGAATGCCTTCTTCATATTGGTCGCGAAGAGCAATGAAATCCGCTTTGCGCTCGTCGTTCAAAAATCTCCAGTCGTGCTGAAAGACCATAGCCGCATCGGGATAGCTGGTCAAAATGCCGATGTGGTTCTTCACTGCCATCGCCAATCGCTGAACTGCGTCGAAGTAAATATCATTCACCTCCTTGATGGCCAGAAGGAATCGGTCGGCCATGTCAAAGCAGATCGCATCGAGCAATTCTTCCTTGCCCTTGAAATGGGAATACAGACTGGCCGGTTCGACCTGTGCTGCGGCTGCAATGTCTCTGATCGATGTGGATGTGTATCCTTTTTCGCGGAACAGACTTCGCGCCAATTCTAAGATCTCCTTCTTTCTTTCGGTCATCTAACGAACATTCGTTAGGCAAAGATAAAAAACGAAAATGAGAATATCAATATGGGTGTTTTGTCGGTGGGATTCCTCAGGGAAACGACCGAGAACTATCATTTGATTGCCGTCGATTGTTGGTTAACTTTGAAACGAAGACAAAGCAGCTCTATGGAAGGTATTTCAATGGACAAAGGTGAACTGGAACTGGAGATCAAGCGAGTGTTCCCGGAATTCTCCAAACCTCTGATCGACGAGATCGTGGAGGCGGGTGTGCTGAAATCGGTTCCACCCGGCGAACAGATCATGGACGTGGGACGACACATCAATGAAGTTCCCCTGCTGTTAAAAGGAAAGATCAAGGTTTACCGTCCGGACGAGCGCGGCAATGAGCTCTTTCTATACTTCCTCTACCCTGGGGATGCCTGTGCACTGAGTTTGGTGTGTAGCGCCTCAACGGGAAAGAGTAATGTGCGTGCTGAAACACTCGAAGAGTGCACAATGCTGAATGTGCCGGTGAAATACATGGACAGTTGGATGCGGGAATACCGCTCCTGGTACTATTATGTACTGAGTACGTATCGAGCAAGGCTCGAAGAGGTACTCAAAACGGTCGACAATATCGCGTTCCATAAGATGGACGAGCGCCTGATGCAATATCTACTCAAGAACCAGCGCGCTTCCGGGAGCAACCAACTGCACCTCACACACCAGGACATCGCCTATGAGCTCAATTCCAGTCGGGAAGTGATCTCCAGACTCCTCAAAAAGCTGGAGCAAAAAGAATGGATCAAACTCGGGCGGAACAGCATTGATATTCTGGTGGATCTGAAGGAGAAGCTGGACTACTGATTGGCTGTTGGCTTTTGGCTTTTGGCTGTTAGCTCCTAGCTCTTAGGCGGTCGTCTGGTTGTTGGAAGTATTCGTTTATACCGTAAAACGTGCCAGCCTCTGGCAGGACATAACCTGTCCGCCTTTGGCGGAGGAGCACAAAGGTTGCGCACCTACACTGTCGCGGGTATGTTACCCGTGACTGGTTTTAGGATGAAGTTTAAACATTAGGACGTAGTTACCGCTCACTTTGCTTGCTAAAGACTACGCCCAGTGTGGAGAAAAGACCACGATACTTTTCCCTGTTCACTGTTCACTCACACTCATCTTCAATGTGATTCACATCACTCCCAATACGCCTCATACTCACGTACATTTGCATACAGAATGAAGCGATTCTTACCGATCCTCAAATGGTTGCCGAATTATGGGAAGTCGTCTTTCCGGGGCGACCTCATTGCCGGGCTCACCGTAGGCATGATGCTCATCCCACAGGGGATGGCTTATGCCATGCTTGCTGGACTGGAGCCGATCTATGGATTATACGCCTCGATCACTCCGCTGATCGTGTATGCGATCTTCGGGACGTCAAGGCAACTTGCGGTTGGACCTGTGGCTATGGTATCGCTGCTTGTTTCCGCGTCCATAGCATCATTGGGGATCACGGAACCTTCGGAGTATGTGGCGGCTGCCCTGCTGCTTTCGTTCATGATCGGAGCCATACAGTTCCTGCTCGGGGTCATTCGGGCGGGCTTCCTGGTGAACTTCCTGTCGCATCCGGTCATCAGTGGATTTACGTCGGCGGCGGCATTGATAATCGGATTGAATCAACTCAAACATCTCTTCGGGATCTCCATTAAGAAGACGCACTACGTGCACCAAATACTCATCGACACCGCCAAGAATTTGGGCGACCTCAACGCCTATGCTCTGGCCATCGGGGCGGTCGCCATTGCCTTGATCATTTTGCTGAAAAAGATCAACCGCTCCATACCCGGTCCGCTTGTAGCAGTGACACTGGGCATCGTGGTGGTCTCCTCGTTCCAACTGGACGCCTCCGGCGTGAAGATCGTCGGGACCATTCCGGAAGGGCTTCCATCCTTTCAGATCCCGAACCTCGAATGGAGTTTGATCGAACGACTCATGCCCATGGCTGTCACCATTTCGCTGATCGCATTCATGGAATCCATTGCGGTCGCAAAGGCGATCCAAAAGAAGCACAAGGATTATCGGGTAGATGCCAATCAGGAGCTGATCGGATTGGGCCTGGCCAATATCGCAGGTTCGTTCTTCCAGGCATTTCCGAGTACCGGTGGATTCAGCAGAACTGCGGTGAACGACCAGGCCGGAGCCAAGACAGGAATGGCTGCCATCATCAGCGCCATTTTGATCGCGCTCTCTCTGTTGTTCCTCACCCCTTTATTTTACTATTTGCCAAAAGCCATACTGGCCTCCATCATCATGGTTGCTGTATTTGGACTCATCGATATACAAGAGGTCAAACATCTATGGAAAACTGACCGGCACGATCTGGTACTCTTGCTCATCACTTTTGTAGCTACACTTGCGCTGGGTATTGAAAACGGGATCCTACTTGGTGTAGGATTGTCGGTCCTGCTCATCATATTGAAAACGACCCGACCACATTATGCCATACTCGGCAAGCTTCCGTCCACCGGAGTGTATCGGAATGTGAAACGATTCACGGATGCAGAAATAGATCCTGAGATCCTCATTTTCCGGTTCGATGCTCGCCTGTACTTTGCCAACGTGCAATACTTTACCGATTCCATCTTCGAGGAGATCGAACGGAAAGGAGATGCGCTTAAGCTGATCGTGGTCGACACCGAAAGCATCAACGATATTGACTCCAGTGGAATGCACGCCTTGGTGGATCTGAAAAGCAGTCTGGACGACCGCAATATTCAGATGTATTTCACTTCGGTGAAAGGACCCGTGCGCGATAAGATGTCGCAGGCAGAATTTACAGAGATCCTGGGTGAAAGTCACTTCAGACTTCGGATCCAGGAAGCCATCGACGCGTACCGAGAAACTACCGCAAACGGGTCCGTGGTGATCGACGAAAATGCTTTACAGCATGATGATTGAGAAAGCTACCGCGCAATTGTACATTTGAATGCTCTGAAAAAGGAACAGACCAACTCCAAACGACACATGTCTCAGCCGCTCATTGATAAATACGGAAGAACGATAGAATACGTTCGGATGGCGATCACCGATCGTTGCAATCTGCGCTGCTACTATTGCATGCCGGAGTGCGGGATCGACTTCGTCAAACGACGTGAATTGCTGAGCTATGAGGAGCTCGAACGACTCATGGCCATCATGGCCGGAATGGGCGTTCACAAAGTGCGAATAACGGGTGGAGAACCACTGGTACGCAAGGGTTCGCCGGAATTCATGGAACGTCTGAAAGCTACGGAAGGCGTTGAAAGTATGCACCTTACAACAAACGCAACACTTACCTACCCACATATCGACCGGCTCGCAGAAATGGGTTTGAGCTCGGTGAATATCAGTCTGGATACGCTGGACGAAGCACGCTTCCTGGCCATCACCAAACGAGAAGGGTTGGACCAGGTGCTTGCATCCATCGATGCGTTCCTGGAGAAAGGAATTCGTGTTAAGTTGAACATGGTGGTAATGTACGGCGTGAACGATATGGACATCGCTTCGATGCTGGAATTGGCACGCAACAAACCGATCGAAGTACGGTTGATCGAAGAGATGCCGTTCAACGGCTCCAGTCACGACCTAAAACCGCACTGGAACTTCCGCAAGTTGGAAGAATCCATTGCGATGAACTTCCCGGAACTCCAAAAAGATGAAATGTTCCCCGGAGCTACAGCCTATACATTCTCCGATGATTCATGGAAAGGCAATGTCGGAATTATCGCCGCGTTCAGCAGAACGTTTTGTGGCACGTGCAACCGATTGCGCATTACGCCTACAGGGCAACTGAAAGTGTGTTTGTACGACAACGGGGTGCTGGATCTCCGCGAATTGTTGCGCGACGGCAGCACGGATGCCGAGATCGAAGCACGTATACGGGCCGTGGTAGCAGCCAAACCGAAAGACGGATTTGAAGCCGAGAAGCTTGCCGAAACCTCGGGCGAGCACAGGGAGAGTATGGCTACAATAGGAGGGTGAGTGTGAAGTGTGAGCTTGTTCGCCTCTGGCGGATGAACAGGAATTTGAACCACCGAGACACGGAGAACATGGAGCTTGTCCGCCTGCGGCGGAAGTGTAAGTACGAAGTGCAAGTGAACAAGAACTAGCCAAATGCTAAAAGTAGAAGAAGCAACCCGACTCATCAATGCACAGGTCCGCGACTATGGATCGGAGCGCATCGCGTTGGATGAAACTGTAGGGCGGGTCCTTGCCGAGGATGTTGCCGCGGATCGTGACTTCCCTCCTTTTGATCGGGTGAGTATGGATGGCATCGCCATCGACTACACGGCGTTCGAGAATGGGCGCACGGAGTTCAGGATCGAGCAGACCATTGCGGCGGGAGAACCGATCGCTACGCTGAAAAATAAGGACAACTGCATGGAGGTCATGACGGGTGCCGTTTGCCCGGAGGGCTGCGATACGGTGATCCGCTATGAAGACCTAGAGATCAATGGCGGGGTTGCCCGCATTATGATCGACGATATCCGTCACACGCAAAACGTGCACAATCAAGGTATCGACCGCACAGCCGGCGACATCCTGATCAAAGTAGGCAAGCTCATCAACGCAGCCGACATCGCCATCATGGCCACGGTCGGGAAGGCAGAAGTGCTCGTGCGAAAAAATCCGCGGGTTTGCATTTTGAGCAATGGCGACGAACTCGTGCAGGTGCACGAAACACCCGAGCCACATCAGATCAGGCGCTCGAATGTGCATGCGCTGTCGAACTTGCTCAAAAGCCGACACGTAGATGCCGAAACGCGTCACATCTCGGATGATCGAGAATTGATCCGCGAACATGTGGAACAACTCCTCCAGGACTTCGACGTGCTGCTGATGAGCGGTGGTGTTTCCATGGGGAAATTCGACCATCTGCCGTCGGTCTTTGATGAACTCGGAGTTGAGAAGGTGTTCCACAAGATCCAGCAGCGTCCGGGTAAGCCATTCTGGTTCGGGAAGCATCCTTCCGGGACTTTGATCTTTGCCTTTCCGGGCAATCCGGTATCGACCTTTATGTGCGCGATCCGCTATTTCATTCCGTGGCTGAACACGACACTCGAGCAGAGAGATATCCCGGAGATGAGCGCCATCCTGAGCGAAGATTTTCACTTCCGTCCTACCTTACAATACTTCCTGCCGGTCAAAACGCATATGAAGGATGGTCAGCTTTATGGAGCCCCTCGTCCCGGGCATGGTTCGGGTGACCTGGCCAACCTCTCCGATGCGGATGGCTTTCTTGAACTCCCGATCGATCGGAGCGATTTTCAGAAAGGGGAGGCGTTTCGTTTTTGGACTTTTTGATTTCTTTACCACGGAGGCACGGAGGACACAGAGCTTGAAAGCCTAAAGATATATCTTTAGGCTTTCGGCATTATCGTGATCAGATTCTCCTGTTTGATAATGGATGGTCCGTAGTCACCATTCGCTGCGCTCATTCAAGACTACGGACAGTGTTCGGTGTAATTTCAAGACCGTTCCTAATCCCAAACAGCCCGTTGTCCAATGATCCGCTACGCGGCACAAGATTCGGTGCGATATTCTGGTTGAAATCAGAAAGGAGGCAGTTATGGAAACCCGAAAACAGATCAATCGAAATCGCTTTTTATTTTTCAACGTAGGACTGATCATTTCATGTTCATTCGTGTTGTGGGCTTTTCAATGGAAAGCACCCGAGCGCAACTCTCTCATCGAAGCCACCGTCCATACTCCGGATGAGATCCAGATCGTGGCCACCTTCACTCCACCCAAACAGGAGGAGCAAAAAGAAGAAAAGCAAGAGGAACCCGACAAAAAGAACGAAGAGTTCTCTGAGCGGACCCGACTCAAGGTCGCCGATTTCGCTCCGAAACCGCGAAGGATGCCCATGCTCCATTTGCGCAAGCCCGATTCAGGCCCGACCAAATTGGTCCTTCCCCTGGCAGATGCATCCAACATCGTTGTTCCCGACGTCTTGCCATCTTTTCCCGAAGGGAATGCCGCCTTGAAATCCTTCCTTGAGCAAAATCTTCGCTACCCGGAGTACGCCCTCGATGCCGGACTGACCGGACGCGTAGTCGTAAAATTCGTAGTGGACGTGAATGGAAACATCATCGATGTGCGCGTTCTTTCGTCCGATCTGGGCCAGGATGGAGCGCGCGAAGCCCTGCGCGTGATGAAGCTCATGCCCAAATGGGTGCCGGGCTACTACAAAGGCAATAAAGTGAACTCCTATTTCATACAGAAATTCTCCTTTGAATTGATGTAGGATAAAGACGCTGATATGCAGCAACGTTTCATATACACTGTCTATTTAACGGTGTCTCCAAACGCGGAGGCACCGTTTGTGAATCGATCCCTGCCGCTTATCAACCAAAAAATGAAAACGAAAAATCAGATACTATCTTGAAGTTGAAATCGAAAATGAAGAAGTACAACACATATATCACCGCACTTATTTTCCTGCTCTGTAGTCAGGGAGCTATGGCGTTCGCCGACAAGGACGACGACGTCAAAAAGGAAAAAGAACCCAACTCAAAGATCGAAAAGGTCGACTCGATCGAAGTGAACGACGTCTCCACCGAGGACACGCTGGTCTTTGGCGATTACGACGACGATCATCCGATCGGCGGTGGCGGGCAGCAGATGGTTCACCGCGACGCCGGTGCGAAGACCATTACCATTGAGTGCCTGGCCAAACTGCCACGCAAAGTGCAGACCCTCGAAAAACAAACCGGAATGATCGCAGCACCTCCACCGGTTTTCCTTAAAAGCGAATTCGCCATTTATCCGAATCCTGCTGTAACCGGAGAAAACTTGTTTTTAAACCTGCCTGATGCACCAAAAAATGCAAGTGTCACCCTGGTGAATATGCTCGGTGAGCAAATAGCCGTGTCGTTGGTCGATAATGCGATATCGACGGTCGGTTTGGCTGCCGGACAATATATAGCTATCGTGAAATTGGATCGCGAAGTATACACCAAACGGGTGATCCTCCGTTAATAAATTGCTTCCCGATAGTTGTCGGGGTGCAGCGCGCTGTTACTGTTGGTCAAATTTTGTAAACCTAAACACCTAAAACCCTACCACTATGATCAAAGCAGTAGTTATCGACGACGAATTGAAAAGCCGTGAAGTAATGGAAACATTGCTCCGGGATCTGGTAGACGGGATGATCGTGTGCGGAACGGCAGATTCGGTGAGTTCGGGGATCCGCCTCATCAACAAGACCAACCCGGATGTGGTCTTCCTCGACGTGGAAATGCCGCGGCGCGACGGGTTCCAGCTTCTGGACGAACTAAAACCTTTCGCCTTTGAGGTGGTCTTCACCACCGGTCACGATCAGTACGCTATTCAGGCATTTAGAACCAATGCCGTGGACTACCTGATGAAACCTATCGGCCTGGATCAACTCAAGCAAGCCATTGCACGAGTGGACGATCGCAGGAAGAAGGATAAAATGAATGAAAATTTTGAAGCTTTTGTGGAATCGGTCAAAGAAGCCGACGACCAGCAAAGGCAGATCGCATTGTCGAGCTCTTCCGGATTGATATTCGTGAAGATCGACGATATCATATATCTCCGCGGAGATGGGGCTTACACACACTTTTTCTTAAAAAGCGGAAAGAAACTCACGGTTTCCAAGAACTTGAAAGAGTACGAGCGACAACTGGAATCCTATGAGTTCTTTCGTGTCCATAAGTCCTTCCTGATCCACCTACCTGAAATGACCAAATACGTACGAGGAGATGGTGGCTACGTGGTTATGTCGAATGGAGACAACGTCAACGTAAGCAAGCGTAGAAAGGAAGGGTTTATGGCAACTTTGAGTAAATTGTGACCCTATGCGGTCGACCCTGCTCTCCCTCCTATTTTTACTTCTCGTTTCGCCCATCCAGGCGGATCACGGTACCCCGCATTTTTACAATAGCACCCGGGAAAATGGCCTGGCACAAGCTACGGTCACCAGCGTGCTTGAAGGGCGCAAAGGCTTCATGTGGATGGGGACGGCCGAAGGTCTGCACCGGTACGATGGCTACGAATTCAAGATCTACAAGCATAGCTTGCGCGACAGCAATTCGCTGTCGAACGATCACGTGACGGCACTTTGCGAAGACTCGACCGACCACCTTTGGGTCGGGACCTTTGTGGGACAACTCAACCGCTTCGACAAACGCACCGAGACCTTCGAACGATTCGAGATCACCGACAAAGATGGCGCTGCCAACCGATATCCGATCACGTGTATCGCCTATGATAAGGACGGGAGCATCCTGGTAGGACTAGACGGAGGAGGTGTGGTCACCATTGACGAGCATACCGGTGAGCAAGAGCATTTCAGCACGGAAAATTCCGAGCTGACCAACGATTTCATCAAGAGTTTCAATACCGAGGCCAATGACCTGGGTTTCTGGATCGGGACGGTGCAGGGACTGAGTCTGTTCAAAAGCGGACAGTTCAAGACCTTTGAATCGCTGCGCGTATTCGACAACCAGTTCGTGAGCGATGTACTGCACGATGGAGCCTACCTATACATCACTACGATCGGACAAGGCCTGCAGATCTGGAATAGCAAGACCGAAGAGCTACGTTCCATACAGCCGCCCAATTACCGCGGTGCGCGATTCATGAACTTCATCGTGAAAGACCGCAGCGGCGATATGTGGATCGGGACGGAAGGTGCCGGATTGCTGCGACTGCACGAAGGCCATTTCGAGCGATTTCGTAACGATGCCTACGATAACCGCTCCCTGGTGGGCGATAATGTACGCACAGGTTGTACCGACAGTCGAGGCATGCTCTGGTTCGGCTGTGTGAACGGACTGAGCCATTACGATCCCTCCTACCACTTGTTCAACCTGTACCGAAGTTTTGAGTACGAGGGAGAATCCACCAATAGCAATGTGTATTGCATTTACGAAGACCGACGAGGCATCGTTTGGCTCGGAACCTTGAGCGGAGGACTGGTGCGTTTCGATCCCAAAACCGGAGAACGGAGGGTCTATCCTATTCTTCGTGATGGCAATGTGGAGACCAAGGCCGTACGCGCCATTTTCGAGGACAGTGGAGGAACCCTTTGGATCGGTTCACGAGACGAAGGACTGTTCTCATTTGACCGAAGGTCGGAGATCTTCAAACACCATCCGGCGGGTGAAGATGTGAACCTGAAAACGATCCGCTGTATTTATGAGGACAGCAAGAAACGACTTTGGGTGGGATCGAACTGGGGACTGTTCCGCTACGACAAACGGAACGAGAAATACGCGGTATACGCCAGTCGCTACCAGCGCAATAACCCCATTTACCAGATCTACGAAGACGTAACGCGCGGAGAGCTCATTTTGTGCACATTCCGCTCAGGACTGCACTTGTTTGACATCAAGAAAGAAGCGTTCACAGTGCTGAGACATGCGGAGGATTCCTCGAGTCCGAGTGCGAATGCCCTCATGTGCATCGAAGCCATTGGGAAGGACTCCTTCCTGATTGGGACCTATGGCGGCGGGGTGAACATCTTCGAGCGCGATAAATACAAATTCACCGCCATGACCAATTTGGCAGGATTGCCGAATAATGTGATTTACGGAATACTCCCGCAGGGCGATCATATCTACTGGCTGAGTACCAACGACGGCATCGTGCGCTACGATCTGATGAAGGGAAAGTTCCGTCGCTTCGACCTCAATTACTACCTGCAGGGACTGGAATTCAACGAGGGCGCCTATTGCAAGTCATCTGACGGCACCTACTATTTCGGCGGACCGGGTGGCTTCAACACCTTCAAACCGGCCGACTTCCCGGTTTTTGAACAACCACGGAATATCGTCATCACGAAATTCAAGAAACTGAACGACGAGGTGGATCTGGGGCAGTCGATCATGTACACCGAGCAGGTGGAGATCGAGTTTAACGAAAACCTGATCAGCTTCGACTTCGTGGCCCTGAATTACTCTCAGGAAAACAGTTACGCCTATAAGCTCGAAGGCTACGACGGCGAGTGGATCTATACCGGTAAGAACCGAACGGCCTACTATACCCGCTTATCGCCGGGCACCTATACGTTCAAAGTGAAGGCGGCTGGTCCGAACGGTGAATACGGCCCGGAGCTCAGCGCCATGAGCGTGATCGTAAAGCGACCATTCTGGAGCACGTGGTGGTTCATCGGTCTGACGGGCCTGGTGCTCCTGTTGATCATCCTGATCATCTTCAAGGTCCGCACGCGAGCTATTAGCAGGGAACTTCGACACCGCCTGGTGGATCTGGAACTGCGCGCCCTGCGGAGTCAGATGAACCCGCATTTTATTTTTAACAGCTTGAATTCGATCCAGTACTTCGTGCTAAAAAATGAGCCCAAGCAAGCTTATGGCTATCTGACCAAATTCTCCAACCTCATGCGCATGATCCTGCAGAACAGCCGCATGCGGTATATCAGTCTGGAAGCCGAGGTAAGCTGGCTGCAGACCTACCTCGATCTGGAGAAACTGCGCATGGAGAATGAGATGGAATACATCATCCACATCGATCCGGGACTCGACCGGGAGAACATCTTTATCCCGAGCATGATCCTTCAACCTTATGTGGAGAATGCCATCATACACGGACTGCTGCCCAAGGAAACAGACCGCGAACTCACCATCTCCTTTCATACGGAAAATAAAAAGCTGATCTGCATCGTGCAGGACAACGGTATCGGTCGGAAGCGCAGTGCGGAACTGAACGCCGAGCGAACTAAAAAGCATCGTTCACAAGGCTTGCGCCTTACCGGCGAGCGACTGGAAATGATGAGCGTACCGGGCAAATCGCGGGCGAAGATGGAGATCCGCGACCTGCAGGATGACGAAGGAAATGTACTGGGTACGCAAGTGATCATTGAACTGCCGATCCTGAAGGCGCAGGACGTAAAACCGAGCGAATGAGAGCGATCATAGTCGACGATGAACTGAAGAGCCGCGAAGTGCTCCGCACCCTGGTGGAGACCTTCTGCGACGACATCGAGGTGGTATGCACCTGCGAGGATATCGACGACAGCATTGCAGCCATTAAAAGGGAAAAGCCGGATCTGGTATTCCTGGACATCCATTTAAAGAACGGCGACTCCTTTCAGATCCTGAAAGGGCTGGACGACCTGAACTTCGACATCATCTTCGTGACAGCCTACGACGAATATTCGGTCAAGGCGCTGAAGTTCACCGGCATCACTTGTCTGTTCAAACCCATCGACGTAGACGAACTCGTACAGGCCATTTCCTCGCTCCGCGAAAAACACCTCGACATGCACACTGCCTATGAAATGGTGGATGGCTTGTTGCGCAGCAAATTCAGCAAAGTTCCGATCATCACTCCCACGGGACTGACCTTCGTAGGCGTAGAGAACATCCTCTATTTGCGCAGCCTGGACAAAGGTGTGGAGCTCCATACCACAGACGGGCATGTGACCCGCAGCATTAAGGATCTCTCCAAATTCCGGGAGGTTTTCATCACCAAGGATTTCATCCCAGTAGGCGAAGGACTACTGGTCAACTCAAACTGGATCGACCGCAGCAAAAGCGATCGCGGGGTGATGGTATTCCGCAACGGTGCGACGCTGGAGGTGCAGAAGGAGTTGTTGTACAATACTCTAAAGGCGATGATCGGAAAAGCTTGAAGCTAGCAATAGCTGTCATCAAAATTTCCTAGCATTGTACCACCATGGTATTTAGTGGGGCAACCTTCCTCTTCTTCTTCCTGCCGTGCTTCCTGCTGGTCTATTTTCTCGCGCATGAAAAATACCGGAACATCGTGCTGCTCATGGGCAGTATCCTGTTCTATCAATGGGGTGCGCCGTGGTTCGTCTTTGTGATCCTGGCCTCCACCTGGGTGGATTTTCACATCGTGAAACGCATGCATCGCTGTGAGGAGAAACAGGAAAAACGAAAGTGGCTGACCGCCTCTCTGATCATCAACCTGGGATTGCTCGCCTGGTTCAAGTACGCCAATTTCTTCGCAGAGAATATCAAGGTGCTGATGACCGAATTCGGCATGGGCAGCTTCCACTGGATGGAGGTCATGCTCCCGATCGGGATCTCGTTCTATACATTCCAGACCATCACCTATGCCGTGGATGTGTATCGCGGCACCCATGATCCGCTGCGCAAGCCGTCGGATTATATGATGTATATCCTGATGTTCCCGCAGCTCATTGCCGGTCCGATCGTGCGCTTCCACGAAGTGGCCGATAGCATCGAAAAACGCGAACATCGCTTGTCGAGCATTCAATGGGGCGTATTGCGCTTCACACTGGGACTGGCCAAGAAGGTACTGATCGCCAATGTGCTCGGACAAACCGCCGACGAGATCTTCTACCAGGGAGCCGAGGAGGTGACCACCGCCACCGCCTGGGTCGGGGCATTGGCCTATACCTTCCAGAT
>VMBT01000206.1_pt1 | contig 39487 bp, 26 predicted proteins | sample 4404301 | NCBI WGS metagenome assembly VMBT01 (sample SAMN12238535, study PRJNA552566) | marine metagenome | isolation source: Coastal seawater | place: USA: coastal Georgia, Sapelo Island | collected 2008-08/2009-08
ATCTTTCCACAAACGCCCGTACCCGATGCAGGTTTCGCAGACACAAAAAAGCCGCCAGTGAGGGCGGCTTTTTGGGACCAACTGCCCCGATCACTCCGGTCCGAATGGAGGTTCCGGCGGTGGGGGAGGAGGCGGTGGCATAGCGCCGTCCCAGCAATCCTCCGCTGTGAACTCCTCTACCAGAATTTCATAGGGGAAGCGGGGGAATTTCGGATCACCTGTGAGTTCTGCCACCAATTCGGCGATGGCGACTTCGTCGGTTCCTTCCGGCTGATCGATAAAGATCGCATCGCCGTGAACTAAATGACCTCTGAGCGACTTGAGAGGCACTGACATCACTGCGTCCGGCTTGTTGTTGGGCGTTGCATGGCAGATCTAGACTCTTGACTCGTCCTCAGCGTTGGGGTTTTTCAGTGTGCCGCCGCCCGGTTGGCCGTTGCCCGTACCTCCTCCAGCCAGAGCCATGGGCAAAAAAGCAGCGGCAGCGATGCCGGTAAGGCAAGTTTTGAGTGAGTGGTTCATGGCGCGCAATCTCCCGGCTGGATGTATAGTCAGTTCAATCGATGGCTCAAATGAACGCTGTTGTTTGTTACATGTAACGTGATACCTGTTACATCAGAGCATACGACCAATCGCTTCGGATTTGGAACCTGATTTTCAGCTTCAGTCCAGAAAACCTGTGAACCGGTTCAAAAATCTCGCCAATGCTTTCGATGAACCGGCTTAACTTCTTGCTAAAACGCGTCAGAGGCAAAGCATTTGCAGCTTCAAGTGCTGATGGGTATGCTCCACAGCGTAGAACAGCGGGGCCAACCGCCCGGACCGAAAGGACTATTGTGACCGACCCTGCCCGGCGGACAGCCGCCGCGAAAACCCTCTCTTGTGAGCCAGCATGAATCAACCGAAGCCGCTCAGCGGGTACAAAGTGATCGACTTCTCAGCCGTGTATGCCGGCCCGATCTGCGCCCGCTTCCTGCTGGACTGCGGCGCTGAAGTCATCAAAATCGAGCCACCGGGGCTGGGCGATCTGACCCGCAGCGTCAGCGGCATGACACCGGCTTTTGCCCATTTTAACGCCGGCAAGCGCAGCCTGGCGCTGGATCTGAAATCCGACGAAGGTCAGGAGCTGGCGCGATCACTGGTTCGGAAAGCCGATATCGTCATTCAGAATTTTCGCCCGGGCATCATGGCGAAATTCGGTCTTGATTACGACAGCCTGAAAGCGGAGCAGGCCGATCTGATTTATTGCTCAATCTCGGGGTTCGGCCTGAGCGGACCCTGGGTGGATCGAGCGGCCTTCGCACCAATCGTTCATGCAGCCAGCGGCTTCGACACCGTGTTTGGCGCCAGCCAGGGCGAGAAGCCACAGCGGCCGCCGAACTGGGAGATCATGGTGGCGGATATCCTGACCGGAGCTTATGCGTTCGGGGCAGTGCAGACCGCGCTGCTGGGCCGCGAGCGCTTCGGCCGCGGCGAGCATGTGGACGTGAGCATGATGGAAGCGATGATGACGCTGATACCAGCACACATTCAGGCAGCGCAGGCAGCAGAGCCCCTGCCCATCGGCCGCTTCCATCCTGTTCGAACCCGGGACGGGTACGTGATGGTCACGCCGATCTCCAACAAGAATTTCGAGAGCCTGTGCGCGCTGCTGCAGCGTCCTGAGTTGCAATCAGACCCGCGTTTTATCTTCGGCGAGCGGACCCGCCACTTCAGGGAACTGGCAGAGGAGATCGAAAAATGGTCGCTCTCACTGACCACACAAGAGTGTGATGAAGCGTTAAATGCCGCTGGCGTTCCCTGCAGTGCCTACACCCAGCTGGAGGATCTTTTCGAGCATCCGCAGGTTCTGGAGCGACGATCCTTCTCCCGAATCTCCCAGGCGCAATTGGGAGAGTTTCTGATTCAGGCGCTGCCGGTGAATTTCCAGCACATGAATCATGCCACAGCAAACTGGGCGGCTACGCTGGGGCAGCACAGCGATGACGTGCTCAGCTCAATGCTGGGTTTATCTGCCGACCAGCTTGCCGAGCTGCGCCTTAAGAAAGTCATCGCCTAGCACCCGGCCCCGGACGACGCTGCGGCCGGCCCGCTGTCATGTCCTGGCGCACTCGGCTTCGAGAAGCTGTAGATAGAGCTCCTGCAACTGCCTGACCATCGGACCACGCCGGAACTCGTCCCCAGCCTTTCGCTCACCCAGCAATCGTCCGTCGACCTCAGCCACCGGGGCAACCCCGGCAAAAGTACCCGTCACAAAGGCTTCATCAGCTCCATAGACGTCGGTCAGGGAAAATGATTTCTCGAAGACCGGAATGCGGTTTTCCCGGCACAGATCGATGACCGTTCGGCGAGTAATGCCGCCCAGACAGTAGTCTCCGGAGGAGGTCCACACCTCACCGTCACGAACGATAAAGAAATGGGTGGAATTACAGGTCGCCACAAATCCGTGGGGATCCAGCATCAGCGCCTCATCGGCCCCTGCCTTGGCCGCCTGAATGCAGGCGGTGATGCAGTTCAGTTTCGAGTGGCTGTTAAGTTTCTGATCCTGCACGTCAGGATAGCCACGCCGCACGTGCACCGTGAACAGACGAATCCCCTTCTCCAGCGTGCTTGCCAGAGGGGCTTTGTATTCCGGAATGATGACAATGGTCGGCGGTGAAATGGTAATACGTGGGTCCTGATAGGGCGTCGCCTTGATACCGCGCGTTACCATCAGCCGGATGTGTACACCACTTTGCATGGAGTTTGCCGCACAGGTATCTTCGATACGCTGCTGCAGTTCATCCTGTTCGAGCCCGATCTCCATATCGAGCGCTTTGGCGCCCTCATAGAGCCGCCGCAGATGCTGCCGAATGTGAAACAGCTTGCCGTTATGCAGACGAATCCCTTCCCATACGCCGTCGCCGAGGATGTAGCCGGAATCAAAAACCGATACTTTCGCCTCATCGCGGGGGAAAAGCTCACCATTGATATTGATCAGAATTTCCCGGTTTCGTGCATCACCATCAAAATCATGAGTGCCATGTGCCATTAATTATCTCCGTCGCATCGAAACAGTCAGTGGTGCTCTGGCGCAGGCTGCGCGCCCTGCGAATCATCCAGAGTAGGAATGAAGAAGCCGGTCCAGGCCCACAGTAAACTGAACAGCGGAGCCAGCCAGTTCGCAAAAGCAAATGGCGCGTAAGCGAGTGCGGGAACCCCGAGGGCACCGGAGACAAAAGCGCCACCGGAGTTCCAGGGAATGAGCGGAGCACTCATGGTCGCACCATCCTCCATGACCCGGGAGAGGGCCGCCGGCGCCAGTGATTCGGCGGCAAATGCGTCTGCAAAAAGACGCCCCGGGATGGTGTAAGCGACAAAAGCGTTGCTGGCCAGGTTAAACCCGAAAGTAGTCAGCAGTGCTCCGGTGATCAATTGCGCCCTGCCCTGCAGCCGACCCAGCAATTCCCTGACAATCGTTTCGAGACAACCGGTCTTCTCCAGCGCACCGCCGAAAGCAAGCGCAATGATAATCAGAGAAATTACCCACATCATAGACATCAGTCCGCCCTTGGTAAGCAACGCATCAATTTGTGCATTACCGGTGTCGCTGACGAAGCCGTTCATCATGGCATCCGCAACGTCGGCAAAACTGGCACCCTGCACCGACAGTGCGACCAGTGCCGCAGCCACCACCCCGAGAAAAATTCCCGGGATCGGCGGCACTTTTCTGACAATAGTGACCCCAATGACCACAGGCGGAAACAGCACGAAAACATTCAGCCTGAACAAGCTGTTCAGCACTTCGCCAGTGCCGGCCGCTGACGCAGTACTGGCGGACTCGGAAACATAGGCAGAACCCAGGACCGCGTAGATCAACAAAGCCAGCAATAGGGAAGGCAGTGTCGTCGGAATCAGATTCCTGATGTGGGTGTACAGATCGGTGCCCGCAACCGCCGCCGTGTAGTTCGTTGTATCCGACAGCGGAGAGATCTTGTCGCCGAACCAGGCGCCGGAAACCACTGCACCGGCTGTGATTGCCGGGGGAATGTCCAGGCTCGCCCCGATGGCCATCAGCGCCAGACCGAGGGTACCGACAGTTCCCCAGGACGTGCCGGTAAATACTGACACCACCGCACAGACCAGACAGCAGACAGGAAGAAAGGCGGAAAGACTGATCCACTTCACGCCCAGCGTAATCATCAGCGGAACCGTCCCCGCAAGAATCCAGGTGCCTATCGTCATGCCTACCAGAAGAAAAATAAACACCACGGTAATTGAGGTGGCCGCGGCGGAAACGATGCCCTCCTGAATGTCACCCCAGCGACAGCCCCGAACGAGACCAAACAGTGCGGCGATTCCGGTGCCGAGGATAAGCGGTATATGCGGCGGGCCGGACAGGACGAAGATCTGAACCATCAGCAGCGCCATGGTCAGGGCGATCGGGGCGAGGGCGCCAGCCAAAGAGGGAGGGGAGCTTGATGATGGCACGTCTTTGCCTGAATCTTTTGACTCTTTGCGGACAGTCCCTGCAGTGTAACGCGAAAGGGGGCATCAGCGATAATTCCTCACCACAGCCAGTCGGGCTCGCTGCCCGCCCGCATTCAAGATCGCGTCAGGCCGAGTCCATTGCGCCTGCTCAGGCTTCCCGGTGGGACAGAATGCCAGGATCTGTCCGGCGCATGCCCAGAATTGAAGACAGAAGCTGGATGCTGACTGATCGCGATGCGGGCGATGTGGGATTCAGCCGAAGAATTCGCTATCTTTAGTCACATCCTTTTCGCGTTAGGCCTTCGTATCATGCAGAAGAACAAAACCTTTGGTCGACGAGACATTCTCAAAGCAGCCGGTGCCGGCGCCCTGGCTGCCGCACTCAGCAGTTGTCAGGTTGAAATCAGCAGCGGTGCTGCCTACCGGCGTCCCTATTCCCGCAAACCCTGGGTCGCACCCCGAATTTCCATGGACAATGTAATCCGGGAGGTTGTAGGGCACCGACCCTACCGGCCCTCCGGTTTTGTCGTCAAAAGTGAGCAGTTTGATGATAAGACAGTTGTCCATAACTACGGCCATGGCGGTGGCGGAATCAGTCTGTCCTGGGGCAGCTCAGCGCTCGCCGTAAGGGAGACTGCGGGCATGACGCCCGGCGAAGTCGGCGTCATCGGAGGTGGCGTCATGGGCCTGACCAGCGCGCGACTGCTGCAGGACGCTGGCTGGAACGTCACGATTTACACCAGAGATATGGCCCGACACACCACCTCAAACGTAGCCGGCGGCGAGTGGGGACCCTACAGCGTGCATGATCCGGCGGTGTCCAGCGAGGCGTTCAAAGCACAAATTCAGTTCGCCGCGCGCATAGCCCATCACGCTTTCACCAACTTAGGTGGCAGGGATTACGGGGTTCGGTGGACTGAGCTGTACAACCTGAGCGAAACGCCTCCCGAGGAAGGTGGCGAGTTCGAACATCTCTACCCCTACCGCACCGATCTGCAGCCGGGCGAGCACCCTTTTCCTGTTCCCTATGTCCGCCACGAGCTTACCATGATGGTCGAGCCGGCTATTTTTCTGCGGCGACTGATTGATGATTTTCTGCAAAGCGGTGGCAAATTTGTCATCCGCAATTTCAACAGCAAAGAGGAAATTTTCGCCCTACCAGAGAAAATTTTCTTCAACTGTACAGGGCTCGGCGCTGCGACGCTGTTTGACGATACAGAGATCACCCCTGCTAAAGGTCAGCTGGTTTACATGCCCCCTGACCCGGACGTCGATTATCTGACAATCGGTGGCGGCAACAGTAATCTCTATATGTTCTCCCGCACCGATACAATACTGTTAGGCGGCACGTTCAAACTCGGCGACTACTCCCGCAATCCGGAGCCGGAAGAAACCGAACGCATCGTAACTGAACATCAGAGAATTTTCTCCGGCTTCGCCTGATACGCTAAGACAGTGTCAGCGGGCGACTGAGAAGCCGACACTCTTGGGCACTCCTTCCCGGGCACTCTTGAGCACTCCCGGGCGCTCTTCAGAACTACCAGGCACTCTCACTGCTCTGCGCAGCGGTATAGGTCGGCCGGATTTCAGGCCCTGTCAGTAAGGCAGTTCATAGGTCGAGTTGAACCGGAGATTGCGAACCGTGTTGTAGCTGTAGGCCATCGAATTGATGCCGTCGGTCGGATTGTCATGTTCGATAAAGTAATGCTTGAACCCGCCCTTGCTGCCGTAACTGAACAGCTCCTGGAAATCGATGTAACCACGTCCCACATCTGCCATCTCACCTGAGCCAGCGCGATCTTTGACGTGGATCATGGGGTAGCGGCCCGGATACTTGAGAAAGAAGAAGGTGGCATCGTAGCCGGCCTCTTCCGCCCAGAACAGATCCATCTCGAACATCACCAGGTCAGGCTCAGTTTCTGATGTCAGAATGTCGTAGCCGATCCGCCCCCCTTCGTGAATGTCAAATTCGAAATCATGATTGTGGTAACCCATGGTGATACCGGCCTCCCGGGTCTTTTCCCCCGCGCGGTTCAGCAACTCAGCCACTCTGTGGTAACTGTCGAGGCTGCGCTCATTCTCAGGCAACCAGGGCAGCACCATATACTGCTGACCAAGTGTCACAGCGGTCTCAATTTCCCGATCGAGGTTATCCCGAATGGCCTGCAGAGGCACATGGGACGCTGGCGTCGTCAGACCAAAACTGTCCAGGATGCTGCGCACCTCGCCGGGAGTCTTACCGTGGTAACCGGCAAACTCCATTTCAGTAAACCCGATCTCGGCAAGCTGGGCCAGAGTCCCTTCGAAATCTTCGGCCATTTCCCGGCGCAGCGAATACAGCTGCAGCCCGATTTTATCAACCCGCCGCACCTGCGCGCTCACCGCGCCAAACGGGCTTGCCGCAAGCACTGCGGTAACTGCCGTCTTTTTGAGAAACTCTCTTCTGGTCTGGCGGCCAGACTGAAATCTTTTGTGCATGCTGCCTCTCCAATCGATCTGCGCTTGCTTGACTTGCAATGGATGTTCACAAACCCGCTCTACCTGAAGCGTGCCAGGGTTCGTTCTGTACAGGGCATCAAGACTATCATACCTCTCCACCGGTTAGTCTAACGCGGCCCAGCGACAGGCCGGCCGGGCTGTCAGTTCCGGCAACAGTGCCCGGCTCTCAGAGCGTGAGGGTGGCGCTGGACGTCAGACTGCCTTGTTTCTCGCTTATTTGCTTCCTCACCTACTCAGTTTTCGCAGCATCAGCCCTGCCCGTTCGCCGACCTTGACCCGGGGATTGGGAAACACGACGTACTCCGGTTCCTCTCCGACCAGATACTGCACGCCCCCGTCTTCGGCAATCAGGCTGCCCGGCGCATACTCTGAAAAATTCGGCGCATCATCAGGCACATGGAATGTCCAGTTTTCGCTGGATTTCTCAAGGGTGTGATGCACCACGAACTGTTCCATGCCACCTGCCGGTGAGTTCGGCAACTCTTCACCGCAGATCAAAGCCCGAAGGAGCAGGTCGATACCAGAAAAGCGCGACAAATCATTGGCGCCAAAGGGCATGACCTTCCCCAATTCCAGAGTAAAACTCTGCGCATCCTGCTTAACTGAAGTAAAAGAAGAGAACGTGTTGGCAGGCTCCTGCTGCAGCAGGACGGTTTCGATGTCAGCACGGGTCAGAAGGGCTTGCTGTTGTTCAGGGAGCACCCGGTCAGGCACAAAAGGATACACAGCAAAGCGCTCTCTGGCCGACGCTCTGATTGCTGTGTGGCAGTCATAGTGCAGCCGCTGCTCAACGGTAACCGGTTCCTCGGCGAAGAAATTCGCCACGTAAGCCTCCAGCCTGGCGGCACGCTTCACCTCTTTCAGACTGAGATCTTCATACTGCCACTGACCGCAGAACAGCCTGTTCATGTTGAGATCAACAAAACGTCTGTCCTCCGCCATGGCCCAGGGATTCGCAAGAATGAACAGAACCCGGACAGCACTGCTGACTGCTCCGGACAGCAAATCGCTGACAAGTTGCGACACAATTTCTATAGGCGCTGTCTCGTTGCCATGAACGCCGCAGGAAATGACAAGAGAGAGTTGACTCGCTGTGTTCGGCTCAATCCGGATCACACCACAATCCAGAAGGGTTACTTCTGTCCCGTCTGTCAGGGTACTGTGCCTGGCCTGAACAGGTTCATCGGCACAGGCAAGGGTATGCCCGATGATGTCCTTGTGTGGCGAAAAGAAAAACACAGCTCCCCCCGATGACGCTGTCTTCTGAACCTGAACACTGCGCACTGATAACTGATCAGAGCCCGGAGCCCAAAGCGGCCAGGGCACAGAAATCCGGCGCGTTTTTAAGCGGTTCGGATATCGCGCAGGGCACAGTCTGATTTGAAAGTGACTTGCCTGACAAAGGATACCGGTGCCCGAACTGCTTATCCAGCGAACCGGGTGAACAGCCATGGTTTACTGACCAACCCGGGAGAGCGACATTTATCGGTATGGCGGGTGGTGACAGGCCTGCCCCACCCGAAGCCGGCCGGCCTGAACGGACGCCCCGGTTCTGCGCCACAGAGGCAAAAAAAAGCCAGGTACCGAAGTCACCTGGCTTTTTACTCTCGAAGTCGACGTTACGGTCTGTCAGTCGTCGGATCCGGCGAGACTGCGCTGGTCGCGCTCCTCACGTTCGACAAGCAGTTTCTCGTAGCCCTCTTCGTCAAGATGAGTCACCGCGATCCAGGCATGGGACATCTCGTCGGTCGTGCGCTGCCCCGCTCCGACCCACTGATCCGGATCCGGATTCATGGGGTTGTTTTCGGTATTGTCGTACCAGGCAGAGATAATCAGCGTGGCGCCTGCGGGAACCAGCGGCTGATAGCCTTCCTCATAGGTATGGCTGTGGTTCCATGCCGCAGTCCAGTTTGACGCCTGACTCAGCATCTCCTTGCGACCCGTCTCGGGATTGAACATCTCCAGAGACATCGCCACACCGCGAAGGTGCATATGCGGCTGCCAGCTGTCGATGCGCACCGGATGGTCAAAGGAATGGAAGCCCTGAGTCATCAGCGTGCCGTGGGGCGGGATCATGTAGTCGCCACCACCGTCGAGGCGGTAGGCGCGCAGATCCTGCTTATACGACTCTTCTTCCACAAAATCGTCTTCCTCATCATAAAACCAGATGCCTACCTGGACCTGATCCTGCGGAACGGCGTTTCCGTCCGGAAAGTAGTGAATCTCCCACTCAACCTTAGAGTTGGCAGGCGCTCTGCGGCAGGCACCTTCGGGGACTTTTTCGCCGAGCTTGCCAAGGGCAAACTCTGACAGTCGGTCACTGTCCACCCACTCACCTTCCTCATCGAGAATCTTGAAATGCGAGTTGGCATGGTGCGTCGAGCCTTGCGCAGCGGCCGAAGGCAGCGTCTCTACCGCTTTGATGCAGCGGCTTTCGGTAATGCCGGAATCCACAACCGGCTCCCACCAGAGATCCTGTCCCTCCGCCGGCACGTCCCAAGCGGTTGATCGGATGACATGGTCGGGTTGACCAAGATCCGCCGCCAGACGCCATTCGCCTTTCCTGGGGAATTCTCGGGGTGGCGGCAGCTCTTCCGGGTTACCCAAAGGCGATCCGGCATTAACCCAGGCGACTATCGTGTCGATGTCCTCCTGCGACAGACGCCAGTCGTTCTTGAGTTCCTGCACGCCCGTGTCCCGGTCATACTGATAAGGCGGCATATCGCGGCTCTTCACCTTGAGCTGAATCAGAGGTGCCCAGGGGCGCACTTCTTCATAGCTGGTAAACGACATCGGGCCGATCGCACCGGGCTGGTGGCAGATCTGGCAGTTGTCCTGAATAATCCGAGACACCTCATTGGCATAGGTCGGATGATCATCTGACGCCTGCGCGTTCCCCAGAGCGGGAGCGATCATCAGGGCACCGAAGCCCAGTATTTTGTCTATTCTCATGGTTAGTTCCTCAACAAGCCGAGAAAAGGGGATACGCTGCGACAATACCCGCAGTTTCACCATCTGAGGGTATTCTGAAGCCGGAATGCGCAATTTCCAAGTAGTAAACTGTCACAAATTGTCCGCCAGCGCGGCTCTTCGGCCAGTAACAGGGGCCAGTGACGGAGCCGGGGCCGGGTGAAATGACGCAGATGCCCGATTTCGGGCCCTCATGCTGAGGCTCTGAAGCGATTCAGCCGTGCGAGTCTGTAATGCGACTGGCCGACCCGGTCGCCCGGCCTGATCAGTCCAGCTCCCGCAGCAGGTCGTCCATTGAAGCTTTCGCGTCACCATAGAACATCCGGGTGTTTTCCTTGAAAAACAGGGGATTTTCAATGCCTGAATAACCGGTGCCCCGACCCCGCTTGCAGACGAACACATGACGCGATTTCCAGACTTCCAGCACCGGCATACCGGCGATGGGGCTGCCCGGATCATCCTGCGCGGCAGGATTGACGATATCGTTGGCGCCTATGATGATCACGACATCGGTCTCGGGGAAATCGTCATTGATCTCCTCCATTTCAAGCACGATGTCGTAAGGCACCTTGGCTTCCGCCAGCAACACGTTCATGTGCCCGGGCAATCGCCCGGCAACGGGATGGATGGCAAAGCGCACCGTCTTGCCCTGCGCACGCAATCGTTTGGTGAGCTCTGACACGGACCCTTGCGCCTGGGCAACCGCCATTCCATAGCCCGGCACGATGATCACGCTGTCGGCATCCTGAACCGCCTGCGCCACCGCATCTGCTTTTGCCTCGATCATCTCACCCTCGACAGTACTGGCTGCCTGGGTCTCTCCGCCCCAGCCGCCGAGAATCACCGACACAAAAGAGCGGTTCATGCCCTTGCACATGATGTAGGACAAGATAGCGCCCGAAGAGCCCACCAGCGCGCCGGTGACAATCAGCAGATCATTGCCGAGTGTGAAACCAATAGCGGCGGCGGCCCAGCCTGAATAGGAGTTCAGCATGGAAACCACCACCGGCATGTCGGCACCGCCAATCGCAAGAATGAGATGGCAGCCGATCGCCCCGGAAATCAGCGTGACCAGCAGCATAGTCCACAAGCCAGCGCCGCCGAGGTAGAGATAGCCGAGGAAAAAACAGGCCACCAGCGCGGCCAGGTTCAGCGCGTGTCGGCCCGGTAAGGTCAGCGCCGCTGAACTGAGTCTGCCGGACAGCTTGCCGTACGCGATAATGGACCCGGTAAAGGTAATCGCTCCGATCAATATGCCCAGAAACAGTTCGACCTTGAGAATACTCAGCTCAACCGCGCTTTTGGCAGCGATGGTGGCGGCGAAGCCCGCCAGCTGGTCAGCAGTACCGGCCTCCCTTGCCGCCAGCGCAGCACCCATCTCGAGATCCGCATTGATCCCGATAAAGACTGCAGCCAGACCGACCAGACTGTGAAAACCCGCGACAAGTTCCGGCATCTGAGTCATCTGAACCCGATTTGCGACGAACCAGCCGCCAATCCCGCCAAGAATCACCATCAGAGAAATCAGTACCGTTTGTCCACCCGCAGCACTGACGGTTGCAGCCACCGCCAGAGTCATCCCGATGATGCCGTACCAGATAGCGCGCTTGGCTTTTTCCTGATTCGACAAGCCGCCAAGAGCGAGGATAAACAGCACAGCAGCGACAACGTATGCTGCGGTGACTAGTCCTTCGTTAGTATGCATTCCTTAACTCCTCTGGAACATGGCAAGCATCCGACGGGTCACCAGAAAACCGCCAAATATATTAACCGACGCCATGAGCACCGACAGCGCAGCCAACAGCATGACCAGCAAACTGCCGGAGACAATTTGCAGCAGCGCACCGACAATGATGATCGATGAAATGGCATTGGTGATAGCCATGAGCGGCGTGTGCAGCGAATGGGCCACACCCCAGATGACATGAAAGCCGATGAATACGGACAGCACAAAAACAATAAAATGTTGCATAAAACTGAGCGGCGCCACCGCACCGAGCACAAGACAAAGCGCTCCCCCAACCGCCAGCAGCAGCCCGGTCCGGTTAAGAGATTTCTTCATCTCCGCCAGCTCACGGGCCGCTTTCTCTTCAGCGCTTTCCTCAACCTCTTTTTTCTTTGGCGCCGCGGCGGCGATCGCCTTGACCTTGGGTGGGGGCGGTGGCCAGGTGACTTCCCCCTGATGGGTGACCAGAGCGCCACGAATCACATCATCTTCCATGTCGATGACTGGCGAGCCGTCTTTCTCCGGCGTCAGATCATCCAGCATATGGCGGATGTTAGTCGCGTAGAGATTCGACGACTGGGTCGCCATCCGACTGGGAAAATCCGTGTAACCAATGATCGTCACACCGTTATCGGTAACCAGCTTCTCATCAGCCTGGGTCAGGCTGCAGTTACCGCCCCGCTCGGCCGCAAGATCCACAACAACCGAGCCCGGTTTCATGGCCGCTACCATGTCTGCGGTCCACAGCTCGGGGGCCGGCCGGTTCGGAATCAGCGCGGTGGTGATCACGATGTCCACCTCAGGCGCCAGCTCGCGAAATTTCTCCAGCTGCTTTTCGCGAAACTCCGGGCTCGACGGAGCAGCATATCCCCCGGTTTCAGCGCCGTCAGTCTGCTCTTCTTCAAAATCCAGAAAGACAAATTCCGCTCCCATGGACTCGATCTGTTCGGACACCTCCGGACGTACGTCGAAGGCCATGGTGATGGCGCCGAGCGACACTGACGTCCCGATCGCGGCAAGACCGGCAACGCCTGCGCCGACTACCAGCACCCTGGCAGGCGGAACTTTGCCCGCCGCCGTCATCTGCCCCATGAAAAAGCGACCAAAATTGTTGCCCGCTTCGACCACGGCGCGATAGCCGGCGATGTTGGCCATCGAGGAGAGCGCGTCCATCTTCTGGGCTCGGCTGATTCGCGGCACCATATCCATGGCCAGCACGCTCATATTTTTTTCCTTCAGCTTTTCCAGCAAAGCCTCATTCGCTGCCGGCCAGATAAAGCTGATCAGCGTTTTGCCGTCAGGCGCGGCTTCAACTTCGTCTGCAGAGGGTTCGCGCACCTTGACGATGACATCCGCATCACTCCAGAGTTCTGCTGCCGTGTCGACTATCTTGACGCCCGCCGCCTCATACGCCGCGTCGGTGATTGACGCCGCGGCACCGGCCCCGCTTTCCACCAGACAGTCATAACCGAGTTTCTGCAAACGCTCGGCGCTCTCCGGCGTCAGCGCAACACGCGCCTCACCCTGAGCTGTTTCCTTGGGTGCTCCTATCCTCATGCCTTGCTCCAAAGTTCCCGAAGGGGATTGTTCCGATCTGCGTTTATACCAAGTTTTGAACCGGTCTTAAAACGGAGATATGTCCGGCGCAGATCAGATGACCTGACGCATCGGAAAGCTGAGCGGATTGTTCGTCAGTGGTTCGGCGATGCCGGCCGGGCCACAGCCCGGGCTGCTGATTGTTGCCCCACCCGGTTCAGCAATCAGCGCCATCGGTTCAGTCGGGAAGGCAGCGCCTTCCCTCAGCCGTCCAGCAGTGCCTCATCGGACCCGCGCAGTATGGCCCGGACCCCGCAGCACCGCGTTCAGAAACACCACGTTGGCGCCATCAAGAGCAGCCCGGAAGGTGGGATCGGCAACAAAGCCAATCACCAGTCCGTCACCGTAGTTGGCCTGGACCACGGCAGGTTTGAAGGCCCACTGCTGACGATTCTCGGCCCACAGATGTCCCCCTGCCCCGAGGTTCTCGGGCGCCTCGAAATACAGCGCGTTCCAACCTTCATCCAGAGTCAGAGGGCGATAGACATCCCGACCTTCCACCATGAAAGCCACGCCGTCTGTCACCCCTGCACTCAGCCAGGTGTCCTGCGTGGTCCTGGTCCGCAGTAACACTCCGGGCAGGGAATCCGGACGCGGCGCTTCCGGCAGAATCGCCTGCTGATAGGCCTGCTGATCTGCCAATATCGTGCCTCCCACGACATCACCTTCCTCATCATTCGCCTCTTTGCCGCCGGCCAGCAGTTCAAGATCAGTGGGAAGCAGGCCAACTGCATCACTGGCCGCAAAGCGCATGCCACCGCTCATGGCGACCAGCACGCCACCACGTTCGACCCAATTCTTCAGACGCTCAACACCCCGGGCGCCGAGCACACCGGTATAGTTGCCTCCGTCGGGGAGAATCAGCACGTCGAACCGGTCGAGTTCATCAGAGGCAATATGCTCGACACGGACGGGCTCCACCGGATAGCCGAACTGCCGCTCCAGCACGAATCGGGTGTTTCCCGCCGAATAAGAGACGGTAGGATCATCCCATGCCAGGGCAATTCTGGGCGCCGGCAGCGCCATGACGCTCCGGCTGCCAAAAGAGACGCCTTCTTCCGAGTAACTGGTGTCTGTCGCCACCACCTCTGCACCACTCACTTGTGCAAGTTGGCTGACCATTCTGTGCAACTCCCCAGCGTCGTAATCCGGATTGTCCGCCAGGCGCACCACCAGCGTACCGCGATCGTATCTGCGATTGCCCAGAGTCATGACCTCATCAGCCCCCTGCACCTTGAGCCCGGCACGCTGCGCTGCCGCCAGAAAACGGCCCGCTGCCTGACTGCCCCATGGCACCAGCCAACCCAGCTGTGATGCCCCCGGTGGCTCGTAGGCGGGGATGCCGTCTCCCTCGAAGCGTTCTTCGCCGACGCTGACACGATCGCAGGAGATCACGTCAACGTTGTATAAACTCGGCAGCGACCAGCCAAGGATATCGTAAAGTTCTGCCCGCAATCCCAGTGACCGGCGACGCTCCTGCTCAGCAAGAAACTCCTCCGCCATGGGGCTTTCTGTCTCAAGGAAAGTGCGCACCATGCGACCGGCGGGCTGCCGGGAAGTCACCAGATACGATCCCACTGGCAACTCGACATCACAGGCCCGGGCTGTCTCGGTCGTCCGCCGGATTTCGATGCCGTGCCGCACCAGATTGGCAGCCAGTTTGTGGACCGCCGAACGATCGCCGGTCAGTGGAATCACATACTCGCGTGGGCCTCCATGCTCGCCGGCATCCGCACTGCGTCGATACTCAACGAAATTCCGCAAGAAGGTCTCCCGGTTTACCGATGCGGTCTCTACCGTTCCAATCGATGTCACGAAATGGCGCTGCACGCCATCGGCATAGGTGACTATCTCGCCGTTACGACGCTCGCCCGCCAGCCCACGCGCTGAGGCCATCTCAAAGGTCATACCGACACTGCCCTGAAACGCTGGCCAGGAATCGCCGTAGCCCGGGTAGTAGGCGTCATAAACGGCCTGAGTAAAATACTCAAAGCCAAAACGGTCGAACCACTTGGCATTGTTGCGGCCGTAGGCGTCGAGCATTTCCTGCTGCGCATCGACGTAATGGGGATTGAAAGGCTGGGCCGGCGGTGGAAAAAAATAGCTTGAGTCGGTTCCCATCTCGTGGATATCGACGTGCACCAGCGGGAAATACTCCTGAAAGGTTTTGACCCTGCCGATCACCTCCGGCTGCGTGAGCGGCAACCAGTCCCGGTTCAGATCAAACAGATAATGATTCGTGCGTCCTGCCGGCCAGGGTTCGCGACGCTCGGCAGCGATCGCCGAAACGCTCGGCTCGATGCCATAGGTTTCACGGAAGTGGTTCACAAAACGCATCCTGCCGTCCGGATTCTGACTGGGGTCTATCGCCACCAGCGTGTTGTCACCGATGGTGTCGAAGGGCTCTCCCTGAGCGGCCAGCAGATGATAGGCGGTTTGCAAGCCCGCATCCGTGCTGGAAATTTCATTGCCATGCACCCCATAGGCAAGCCAGACAACAGCAGGCAACTCAGCAACCAGCGCATCAATTTCACTGCCGGACAGTTCAGCCGGGTCGGCCAATGCCTGCATGCCGGCCTTGACCTCGTCAAGCCGACTCATGGTCTGTTCACTGCCGATCAGAAAATAGACCAGCGGCCGGCCTTCCCAGCTGCGGGCATATTCAATCAGTCGTGTTCGCGCCGGCTGTGCTTCTGACAGCGCGCGCAGGTAAGCATGGGCCTGCTCGATGGAAGTGATCTGATCGCCGGGAGCATAGCCCAGCACCGATTCCAGTGTGGGCACTGAGGAGTCGTAGGTAACGTCCGGCCACCCGACCCTTTCAACGGCGGTATCGGCAAACGCGGACGCGCCGAGGATGAGCAGAGTCATCAGCAGAACAGAGGGGAAAAATTGATGCAAAGCGCAGCCACGCATGGCAGACCTCCAGCTTGTCTTATGAGGAGTTTGGAGCGCTGACGGTTTCGCTCAGCGAACGTCTGCGCCCGAGGAATCAATCGGGTTCAAATAGCCAGTCTTTCAGATTCCGGAAACCTTGTCGGCTATCTCGTCAGCAGGGTGTCAGGCGTTTCGCCGCACGTCATCGGCGGCGTTTCTGATCCGACTCTCTAACCGTAGAGCTTTTTATAGGTCTGCACGAAGTAGCGCATTTCATCCGGCTTCGCCATGCTTAACCGCATCCAGTTTCGGAAGGGCGGGAATGGCCTGCCGACCCGAATGTTGTATTCAAGAAAGCGTGCCTGCACCTCAGCAATGTCGTGCCCGGTTTCCACGAAGGTGAAGTTGGCATTGGAATCGATGTGCCGGATGCCTGCCTCGCGAAAATAGCCCTGAGTAATCTCCAGCGCCTCTTTGTTGGTGCGCAACACAAACGCAGCATGCTCCTTATCGCGGTAGCTGGCGAGCGCAGCGCGCATCCCCACAATGTTCAGGGTTCCAGTCATCCGGCGATTGATTTCAGCTGCCAGATCCGGGTGGGAGAAGCCGAAGCCGACCCGCAGCCCGGCCAGACCGTGAATCTTGGACGCGGTACGGGCAATAATAATGTTGCGGTGCCCTTCCCGGACCAGATCCATCATGCTGCTGTAATCCGGATTGTCGACGAATTCATGATAGGCCTCATCCACAAAGACCATGCGGTCCCGCGACACTTCCAGCACAAAGTCTCTCAGCGCATTTTTCTCAACGATGGTGGGGATCGGATTGTTGGGATTACAAATGTAGACCAGCTTGGTGTCGCTGCGGATGGCACTGGCCATGGCCTCGAGATCAATCGCCATCTGCCCGTTTACCGGAACGCGGATTACCTCACAGCCATTGTTCCCCGCGTATCTCGGCAGGTCCTCAAAAGTAGGATCTGGCACGACGATTGAGCCTTCCTGCATGCTGGCCAGCAGGCCGCCCATCTTGAGGATTTCACCGGAACCGGCGCCCACGCTGATGTGCTCGGAACCAATCCCTTCCAGTTCACTGATCAGACCCGCCATTTCGTCCTGTAAAAAGAACGTGTAGAGATTGGCCTCGTGTATCGCCGCGTTGATTGCCTGCAGGGCAGCCCGCGAGGGCCCCCAGGGATTTTCATTGGAGCTCATGCGAATCGGCGCGGCAGGCATTGGCAGCTCGCTCTGCCCCAGCGCACTTTTCATCAGATTCACAGAGGGTGAAAAAGGGGTGCCGGGAATACTCTGGACAGCCCCTGCCGCCACGATGGCCGAACTGCCGAAAAGAAATTGTCGTCTGCTGATTCCGGATGTCACAGGATAGCCTCCATGTGGGTCTGTTATTCTGGTGATCGCCTCACATCATGCCAGTCGGCTTACCACTTTCAAGCGACTGTCTCTGACTTCAGATCATCCGGAGAGATTACCGCGTTTTGCGCCGCGCGTGTAGCTCGGCGGACAGCGCGACAAACCGGTTTGATTTCACACCGGCCAATACAGTGGGTGAACTTGTTGCCCGGTAAATTCTCCATTACCTTAACTTGTGTATTACACTGCTGCACATGGAAGATTCTGATCACATCCAGCTTACACTCTGGGGCGCCGGCACGGCGCGCACCCTGAGACCGATCTGGGTCGCTGAAGAACTTGGCCTGAACTACCGGCTTGAGCCGATCGGTCCCCGCACGGGAGAGACCAGGACAGAGGCTTACACCGCCCTGAACCCGAAACAGAAGATCCCGTTTTGCGAGGTCGGACCGGTCAAACTATCCGAAACGGTTGCGATATGCCGTTATCTGGTGGCCCGCTTTGGCGACGAGTCCGTGCTCAGCGCCCCCGAATCGATTGAGGAAGCGGCCAAGGAAGATGAGTGGCTGAGTTTCATTTATGGCGAACTCGATGAAACCAGTCTTTACGTCATGCGCCGCCACGGCGCGCTCAGCAATATCTACGGCGAAGCGCCTGCAGCCATGGCGTCCGCCCGCGAGTATGTGCTGCGTATGCTTGAAGTTGTCGAAACGGCGCTGGCGGACCGGGAATTTTTGCTCAGGGACAAATTCACGCTGGCCGACCTCTTTTTAACCACCTGCCTGAACTGGGTTCTGAACTACGAGCTGCCACTGGCAGGTTCTCTGCAGACCTATCGCGACCGAATCATTCTGAGACCTGCCTACCTGCGTGCGGCTGAAGCCAACAAGCCGCGCCAGTAGCAAGCACACGGAGTTACTATGGGCCCGCTCAATGGAATCAAAGTTATCGACCTCACCAGCATGGTCTCCGGACCGGTGGCCGCCATGATGCTGGGAGACCAGGGGGCGGAAGTCGTCAAAGTGGAGCCCCTGGCCGGCGAGCAGCTCCGCCACCTTGGTGAGCCTCATAACGGCCTGCCGTCGACTTTCTACTCCTGCAACCGCAACAAAAAATCTCTGGCACTTGATCTGAAATCAGATCGGGGCAAACAGGTGCTCTGGCGTCTTATCGAAGGCGCAGATGTGCTGCTGCAAAACTTCCGGCCCGGCGCGATCGAACGCATGGGTTTCAGCGAAGAAGCCGTGCGCAAGATCAATCCCGGCATCATTTTCGTGTCCATCAGTGGGTTTGGGGAAAGCGGCCCCTATTCCCACAAACGGGTTTACGATCCGATCATTCAGGGCCTCTCCGGTGCAACCGACATTCAGGCAGATCGAAAAACAGGACGCCCCAACATGTTTCGCATCATCCTGGCCGACAAGGTGTCCGCCCTCACGGCCGCGCAGGCTATCTCTTCTGCGCTGTTTCATCGGGAGCGTACCGGAGAGGGTCAGCACATCAGGCTGTCCATGCTGGAAGCCACCATCGCGTTTCTGTGGCCCGAAGGCATGAGTGGCCTGACCTTCGCGGATCAGCAGGTCGACATTCGCAAAACCTTCTCTTCGATTGATCTTATTTATGAAACCGCCGACGGTCACATCACCATCAGCGTCATTTCCGACAAGGAATGGAAAGGCATCTGTGAAGCGCTCGGGCGGGAAGATCTGATTGAAGATGAGCGCTTCTGCTCGGCGCTGGCGAGAAGGAAAAATTCGGATCTGCGCCGCGAGGTAGTGGGCGCAGAAGTGCAAAAGTGGCCGACCGACACGCTCCTGACAAAACTGGACGCTGCCGACGTTCCCTGCGCCCCCTTGCTCGATCGGGCAGAATTGCTTGATCATCCCCAGATCAGAGAAAGTCAGGTGATCGAGCATGAGCAGGTGGCAGGCTTCGGCGAAGTGCGCCAGGCCAGACCGGCAGCCAGGTTCAGCCGAACCGAAAGCACCATCCGGCGGCGGGCTCCGAGGCTGGGAGAGCACAGCCGGGAGATCCTCACCTCTCTCGGGTTCAGCGAGCAGGAACAGGATTCACTGATTGAAGAGGGCATTGCGCGCCAGTACGGCTAGCCTGATTGCCTGGGCTATCTCTGCGTTGTCGCCTGATGATACCCCGCTCTGACCCGGCAGATCACAGGGTCACTTCAACAGCGCTCGCAGCCTGAATGGCCTTACTCTTGGCCTCGTCCACGCTGTCGGCGCGGGCCAAAGCAACCCCCATGCGACGCTTGCCTGCAACTTCCGGTTTGCCAAAAAAGCGCAGCGTGGTGTCATTTTGCGCGAACGCCTGCTGCAGATTACCGAAGGCGGCCTGACTGGAATGTCCCTCCACCAGCACCACCGCGGAAGCAGACGGCCCGTGAAATGCAATGTTCGGAACCGGCAGGCCGAGAATGGCCCGGGCATGCAGCGCAAACTCGGACAGATCCTGAGAAATCAGCGTGACCATACCGGTGTCATGGGGTCGTGGTGACACCTCACTGAAAAACACAGCGTCGCCTTTGATAAAAAGCTCGACACCGAACAGACCTCTGCCGCCTAGTGCTGCTGTTACCTGATTGGCGATCGATTTCGATTCGGCCAGCGCCGCTTCTGACATGGGCTGCGGCTGCCAGGATTCCCGGTAGTCACCGTCTTCCTGTCGGTGCCCGATAGGCTCACAGTAACTCACGCCGCCCTCATGTCGGACGGTCAGCAGCGTAATCTCATAATCAAAGTCAACAAAACCTTCGACAATGACCTTGCCGGCACCGGCCCGACCGCCTGACTGCGCATACTCCCAGCTCGGGTCTATGTCGGCTTCGTTTCGGATCGTACTCTGCCCTTTCCCTGAAGAGCTCATAATCGGCTTCACAACACAGGGAATGCCCACTTCCCCGACAGCTTCCAGGAATTCTTCCCGGGTCTCGGCGAAACGATAGGGGGACGTGGCAAGACCTAATTCCTCTGCCGCCAGGCGGCGGATACCCTCCCGGTTCATGGTCAGCCGGGCAGCCTTTGCCGTAGGGATGACCTGAAATCCCTCCTGTTCCAGTTCCAGCAGCGTGTCCGTGGCAATCGCCTCAATTTCCGGCACGATCAGATCCGGCTGTTCCTGTTCGATCACCCGCCGCATTTCGCTGCTGTCCAGCATGGAGAAGCTGTGACTGCGATCAGCAACCTGCATCGCGGGCGCGTTGGCATAGCGGTCGCAGGCGATCACTTCGACGCCTAGCCGCTGCAGTTCAATAACGACTTCCTTGCCAAGCTCACCTGAGCCAAGCATCAGCACTTTGGTTGCCGTTGGCGAAAATTTTGTCCCGAGTGTTGTCATCTGTTTTTCCCGTTTACCCAATCCAATGCCTGTTAAACGCAATCGCCGTTCGGTCATCCCAACCCCGAAAAACCGGCAAGCCAGGCGTCGGAGCCGGCGGCGAACTGACAGCCGCTTGGGCGGTTGCGGCTCTTTCCGTGCCTGTAAAACCTCACGGAAACCATAACGCCTCACCTTGCTCAGGTCGAGCGATTTACCGCGCCGGTAGCAGGATGAGGAATTTCAGCCGGTGCGACGGCCAGGTAGGGCTGTATGTGGATACGACAGAACCGTTTCCGGCGCGTCGCGAAGGGGCAGGTCGCCGTTGAGCTGCCCGGACAGATCTGACGACCCGGTCAGTCGCGACATGACTGAAAAAGTCCGGGATACAGACTCCGTATTGCACTGCCTGAGGGCAGGTCAGCCGCTGAAAATCGGCCAGCAGAATGCCCCTGGCAGTTCAGATATCGGGGCAACTGCCGCCCATTTTCGTGAATTCTGACCCCTGCAGCGCAGTTTTAGACCTTTTTGGTCGCTTTCTCGCCGCTTTCGGCACAATCCGCTCTCGCTTCCATCGGAAATCCTGTACAATGCGGCCCGTTTTTTACGCACCCTGACCATTACACTTTGAGCAGCAAAATGACTGATTTATCACTCTACAGAAATATAGGTATTTTCGCCCACGTAGATGCCGGCAAGACCACAACTACGGAGCGTATTCTCAAACTGACCGGTAAAATCCACAAAACAGGTGAGGTTCATGACGGCGAATCCACCACGGATTTCATGGATCAGGAAAAAGAGCGCGGAATCACGATTCAGTCTGCTGCGACCACCTGTTTCTGGAACGATCATCGTCTTAACATCATTGACACCCCGGGCCACGTTGACTTCACCGTTGAAGTCTATCGTTCCCTGAAGGTTCTGGACGGCGGCGTCGGCGTCTTTTGCGGCTCGGGCGGCGTGGAACCTCAGTCCGAGACGAACTGGCGCTACGCCAACGACTCAGAGGTCTCCCGCATCATCTTCGTCAACAAACTGGACCGTGTTGGCGCGGACTTCCTGCGCGTTGTCGGTCAGGTGGAAGACATCCTGGGGGCAAATCCTCTGGTGATGGTGCTGCCGATTGGCATTGAAGACGATTTTATCGGCGTGGTTGACCTGCTCACCCGCAAAGCCCACATCTGGCCGGACCCGGGCAATCCGGAGAAATTCGAGCTTCAGGACGTGCCCGAAGACATGATTGACCTGGTCGAAGAGTGGCGGGAAAAACTGATTGAAACCGCGGTCGAGCAAGATGATGACCTGATGGAGTCCTATCTCGAGGGGGAAGAGCCCTCGATCGACGACATCAAGCGCTGCATCCGCAAGGGAACAATTGCTCTGGACTTCTTCCCGACCTACTGCGGCTCTGCCTTCAAGGACAAGGGCATTCAGCTGGTGCTCGATGCGGTGGTGGATTTCCTGCCTAACCCGACTGAAGTCGACCCGCAACCGCTCACCGATGAGCAGGGCGAGCCGAACGGTGAAGTAGCCAAGGTGGATGCAGACGAACCGTTCCGGGCACTGGCTTTCAAGATTATGGATGATCGCTTTGGTGCGCTGACCTTCGTCAGGGTTTACTCAGGCAAGATTAACAAGGGCGACACGATACTCAACGCCTTCACCGGCAAAACCGAACGCGTCGGGCGCATGGTGGAAATGCATGCTGATGATCGCAACGAGATCGACAGCGCCCAGGCCGGGGACATCTTTGCCATTGTCGGCATGAAGAATGTGCAAACCGGTCACACGCTTTGCAATCCCAACAATCCTTGTACTTTGGAGCCGATGATCTTCCCAGATCCGGTGATTTCAATTGCGGTAGCCCCGAAGGACAAGAGCAGCGTCGAAAAGATGAGCATCGCCATTGGCAAGATGGTCGCGGAGGATCCGTCCTTTCAGGTCGAGACCGACGAAGACTCGGGCGAGACCATTCTCAAAGGCATGGGCGAGCTGCACCTGGACATCAAAGTCGACATCCTCAAGCGCACCTATGGCGTGGAGCTGGAAGTTGGCGCACCTCAGGTCGCCTATCGCGAAACCATTACCCAGATGATTGAAGACAGCTACACGCACAAGAAGCAGTCCGGCGGTTCGGGACAATTTGGTAAGATCGACTACCGCATCAAGCCCGGCGAGCCCGGCAGCGGTTACTCATTCAGCTCGACCGTGGTGGGTGGTAATGTCCCGAAAGAATTCTTTCCGGCCATTGAAAAGGGCTTTCAGGGCATGATGGAGCAAGGCCCCATCGCCGGATTCCCGGTACTTGATATTGAAATTGAACTGTTTGACGGCGGCTTTCACGCGGTCGACTCCTCCGCGGTGGCTTTTGAGCTTGCGGCGCGGGGCGCCTATCGCCAGTCCATGCCCAAAGCAGCCCCGGAGTTGATAGAACCGATCATGAAGGTTGATGTCTTCACTCCGGAAGATCACGTGGGTGACGTCATCGGTGATTTGAACCGCCGACGCGGCATGATCAAGGACCAGATGGCCGGCCCGACCGGCGTGCGAATCAAAGCTGATGTGCCTCTGGCAGAGATGTTCGGATACATCGGCAGTCTGCGGACCATGACCTCCGGCCGTGGCCAGTTCTCCATGGAATTCTCCCACTATCTGCCTTGCCCGCAATCCGTTGCCGATGCGGTAGTGGAAGCCGAGAAAGAAAGACAGGAAGCCAAAGCCAAAGGCTAGAAGTCCGCCTCACCGGTCTGATCAAATAGCCCCGGCTGGAGCGTTTCACCGGGGCTTTTTTGTGGCCGAAGACCCCGAGTCCGAGCCTCTGCGCCGTCGGGTGTCGTCCTGCTGTGACCCGCCTCGCGACTGCTTACTGCTGATTGACGTACTCAGTGATGGGCGGCAATCCCAGCTCAGCGGCAACCTGCCTGATATGTTCCATCGCTTCGTCGGTCGGACCCGGGTAGTCGCCGGCAATCGGGACATTGCCGACATACCCGATGTCCTGAATGCCTTCGGGCGAACTGAAATAAGCACCAAATACCAGGCGTCTGAAGCGGCTGAAAAAACGGGCGGGCCGTTCAAACTCAGCAATCTCATACTGGGAACGGTAGGCGATGTCGTCCACAATCGCCGTGTGCTGTTCTGCAGTCAGGTCAACAAAGTCACTCCCAAAGCGCAGCTGCGCCTCATCGTTCAACCATTGCAGTCCGTTCACAATTTGCTCCCGGTCACGCTGCTGACCCGCATAGGGGGCGCTGACCCACTCATCAATCACATCCGGCACACCCACCGCGGTTGCCGACGGGCCCCGCTCATCTGCCGGACAGATAAGATCACTGAGCACCGCCACCTGATCCTTCTGCGTCTCGTTCAGGGTCAGAGACCAGGGGACTGTCGGTGCAGACACAATCGGGTCAGTCCCATAGCCCGGCCCGGTGATGGGCTCCGGCTCGATGCCGGGCCAGTGACCCGCTGGTGGCGCGCCTGTGGCCTGTGGCGCTTCCGGTTCGACGGTGTCACAGGCAACCGGCACACCTCCCACCATTACCACTGCCGTCATGGCGCTGAGACGTTTGATGCTTTCCCGTCGACTCATCCTGGCTTGGTAAATCTTGCTCATAGTGTCAACGCTCCCTTGATGCTGTGAGTTGCTCGGCCAGGCGTGTGGCATTGCGCATCGCCAGGGTGAGTATCGTGATCGTACAGTTCTTGTGAGGATTTGACACAAACACACCCCCATCCATCACATAAAGGTTGTCTACATCCCAGGTCTGTCCCCATTGATTGCATACCGATGTCGACGGGTCATCGCCCATGCGGGTGGTACCGACCTCGTGGATAATTTGCCCTCCGGCTTCAATCGCTTCCTCAGCCGTGCGGTCCGGGTTGTTGACCACACCCCCCATGGCCTCAATGATTTTCCGGCCCCATTCCAGACCGTGAGCCACCTGATTGAGTTCCTGCTCAGACCATTTCCAGTGAAATTTGAGGGCCGGGATTCCCCACTGATCGACCGTGTCTTCATCAATTTCGCAGTAACAGTCATCGCTCACCAGCATTTCACCGCGCAGGGAAAGCCCGATGTTGGTTCCATAGTTGGAGCGGATATCATCCTTGGCCTGTTTCCCATAGCCATCGACCGCGCCGGCAATCCCCATGCCGGGAGAACTGAATCGGGCGCCGACCTCAAAGTGGTAGCCACGGGAGAAATTCAGCTCGCCATTCTTTTGCCCTTCCCGATCCCACCACGGAATGTACAGATGGTTCCCGGTATGACCATCTTCGTTGTATTTAGGCCGATCTCGCAGCGCCGGGATATAACCGCTCACACCTGCGCCGAGCGAGTCGGTGAGATTACGGCCCACCTGACCGCTGCTGTTAGCCAGACCGTTCGGAAAGGCCTCACTTTTCGAATTCAGCAGCAGGCGTGCGGTTTCGCAGGCGCTGGCGGCAAGAATGATATGGTCTGCGTCGACTCTGACATCCTCCCGGTTCAGTCGATTGACAAAAGTGACACCTGATGCCTTCCCGGAATCATCCAGATGCACTTCCTTTACCATGGCGTTGGTCACTATCTTCAGATTACCGGTCTGCCTGGCCCAGGGGATAACAGAAGTGGTGGTTTGAAATGCCGCGCCAATGGCGCAGCCCCGGCCACAAGGGGTCGCCCAGAAACAGGCCTGACGGTCATCTTTTGCTTCAGTCAGAATGGCGCGGCGCATAGGCACAGCGGCAATGCCCAGTGACTCACAGGCTGATTTCAGCAGCAACTCCATCACCCGGGGCTTGGGCGGCGGCAACAGAACGCCCTCACTGGAGCTTGGCGTATCATCAAGACCGGGGTTGTCACCACAGACGCCGATCAGTGCCTCACACTTGTCATACCAAGGCGCGATCTCCTCATAATCTACCGGCCAGTCTGTACCTACTCCATCTGTACTGAATGGCTTGAAGTCAGCCGCGGTAAAGCGCGGCACCAGCCGGCCCCAGTGGTTGGTGCGCCCCCCCAGCATCCGGGCGCGCCACCACATGAAGCGGCTATCGGGGCCTTGCGAGTACGGCTCTCCGGGTACCTGCCAACCCCCATCCACTGTGGCGTCGAAGTAACCAAAATTTTTCTCAGAAGTACTGGTCCCGCGCAGCGGTGCTTCATGATTCTGGTGGAACATGGGCGTTTCCGTGACCGGATCATAATCTCTGCCGGCTTCCAACAGCAGAACTTTGATGCCTGCCTCGGTGAGTACGTGAGCCGCCATACCGCCTCCTGCACCGGAACCGACAACAATCACTTCGTATTCAAAGCCATCGAATGACGCCATCTTCTTCTCCAAACTTCCATTCAGTTCAGGTATTTGCCCAATTGCCGCTAATTGCCCGCGATTATTTGGTCTTTATTCCTGTTGGGAATACTATAGCAATCCACCAGCAGAGTAACCCATTGAGCCCTCTGGCCGATGGACCACTGCTGTCAGTTACTTTTGGGACTTCAGTTATGAATCACAGACTCTTGTTACTATCCGCAACGGTGCTCATGTACTGCGCTGCACCACTGTCTCTGGCGGATGACATTAATCAGCTGACTGAGGCAGAGCGAGCCGATGGCTGGCGCCTGCTGTTTGATGGCCAGACCACTACCGGATGGAAAGGTTACAAACGGGACGATGCTCCGGGCACCTGGGAAGTTCAGGATGGCAGCCTGTTCATGAACAGTGAAGGCGCAGACCGAGACCGTGGGGATCTGCTGTTTGCCGAGCAGTTTGCTGATTTCCATCTGAAGCTCGAATGGCGAATCTCCGAAGGAGGAAACTCCGGTATCTTTTACCGGGGCGCGGAGCAGCCCCAGCTCGATGTGATTTACAAATCTGCACCAGAGATGCAGGTACTGGACAATGAGCGACACCCCGATGCCAAAATGGGCGTTGATGGAAACCGTACCGCAGGCGCCCTGTATGATCTGATTCCCCCCCGCCCCCAGAATGTGAAAGCAGTTGGTGAGTGGAATCAGGTCGAGATTATCGTTGAAGATGGCAACATCCAACATCATCAGAATGGCGAACTGGTCCTTGAGGTTCAGCTTGGCAGTGCGCAGTGGCGCGAACTGGTCGCGGTCAGCAAATTTCCGGGTCTGAATCCTGACTGGGTTGATGTGCCGGGCCGCGGCTTTATCGGCCTGCAGGACCACGGCGACAATGTATGGTACCGGTCAATCAAGCTCAAGGAATTGTAACTAAGCCCGCACATTATTCGGGGTGCCTGTGGCCAGGGATGAATCCTCTCGCCAGTTGCCGAACGCCCGCCGGAACTTTGACTGCGCGACGGGGAGTCCGGGGCTGACTGCACCGATGACACTCGTTGAATCCCGGCAGTAAGAGCACTCGGCCAGCGGTGTCCCGGACGCAGCGCCCGGTGCCTTGCAAGATTGCTCCTGAGAAAATCTGAGATGTTTAATACAAACTACAGAAAACCGCTTGACGGGTCAGTGCTCGAGTACTTCGATGCCCGGCAGGCCATCAATGACATCGAGCCCGGTGCATTTGAAAAGCTGCCGTACACTTCCCGCGTCCTTGCTGAAAATCTGGTCCGGCACTGCCAGCCAGAAAACCTGACTGCCTGTCTGAAACAGCTGATCGATCGTAAGCGTGAACTGGATTTCCCCTGGTATCCAGCCCGGGTTGTCTGTCACGACATTCTGGGCCAGACCGCGCTGGTAGATCTGGCAGGTTTGAGAGATGCCATTGCTGATCAGGGCGGCGACCCCGCCAAAGTGAACCCGGTCGTCCCGACCCAATTGATCGTCGACCACTCACTGGCGGTGGAATACGCCGGTTTCGAAGAAAATGCTTTCGAAAAAAACCGCGCAGTCGAAGAGCGACGGAATGAAGACCGTTTCCATTTCATTAACTGGACCAAGACGGCCTTTGACAATGTGGACGTCATCCCACCGGGCAACGGCATCATGCATCAGATCAACCTCGAAAAGATGTCGCCGGTGGTTCAGGTTCGCGACGGAGTCGCTTTCCCAGACACCTGTGTAGGGACCGACAGCCACACGCCAATGGTGGATGCGCTCGGGGTCATCTCAATCGGCGTCGGCGGCCTCGAAGCCGAAAACGTGATGCTCGGTAATCCGTCCATGATGCGTTTGCCTGACATCGTTGGTGTCGAGCTGACAGGCACGCTGAAGCCGGGGATTACAGGCACCGATCTGGTGCTGGCGCTGACCGAATATTTACGTCGCGAACGTGTGGTGGGTGCCTTTCTTGAATTTTTTGGTGAGGGCGCTGACAGCCTGTCAGTCGGTGACCGGGCCACCATTGCGAACATGACGCCTGAATATGGAGCGACTGCCGGCCTGTTCTATATTGACCAGCAAACCATAGACTATCTCAGGCTGACGGGTCGTGAAGATGAGCAGATAGCACTGGTTGAACACTACACCAAGCATGCCGGCTACTGGTCGGACACGCTCACCGAGGCTGTTTACGAGCGGGTACTCAAGTTTAACCTCTCCACGGTAGGTCGCAATCTGGCCGGCCCGTCAAACCCGCATGCGCTGTTGCCGGTCTCTGAACTGGCCAGCCGCGGAATCGCCGGAGCCTGGCAGGAGAGCGCGGATGAAATGCCTGACGGCGCGGTCATCATTGCGGCGATTACCAGCTGCACCAATACCAGCAATCCACGCAATATGGTGGCTGCAGGTCTGATTGCGCGCAATGCCAACCGCTTGGGCTTGACGCGCAAGCCCTGGGTCAAATCTTCCCTGGCACCGGGCTCTAAGACCGTGAAATTGTATCTGGAGGAAGCGAATCTGCTGCGGGAACTGCAGCACCTCGGTTTCGACGTCGTGGCCTTTGCTTGTACGACCTGCAACGGCATGAGTGGCGCGCTGGATCCCAGTATCCAGAAGCAGGTCATTGATCGTGATCTGTACGCCACGGCGGTGCTGTCAGGTAATCGAAATTTCGACGGACGTATTCATCCCTATGCCAAACAGGCATTCCTTGCTTCTCCTCCGCTGGTGGTGGCCTACGCCATCGCCGGCACCATCCGTTTTGACATTGAAAAAGACGCTCTGGGTTTTGATCAAGAGGGAAAGCCGATTACCCTGAGGGACATCTGGCCAGCGGATGAGGAGATAGACGCGATCGTTCAGACCAGTGTCAAACCTGAGCAGTTCAGGCAAACCTATATCCCCATGTTTGAGAAGACAGAGGAAGGCACCAGAGCGACCAGTCCGCTCTACGACTGGCGTGCGCAGTCAACCTATATTCGACGGCCACCCTACTGGGAAGGCACGATGGCGGCTGGACGGGCCCTGCAGGGAATGCGCCCCCTCGCTGTGCTGCCAGACAACATCACCACCGACCATCTGTCACCTTCTAACGCCATTATGTCGGACAGCGCCGCCGGCGAGTATCTGGCCACGATGGGTCTGCCAGAAGAAGACTTCAACTCTTATGCAACGCACCGCGGAGACCATCTGACCGCCCAGCGGGCCACACTGGCCAATCCAAAACTGTTTAATGAAATGGTCAAGGACGACAACGGCAATGTCCGACAGGGTTCTCTGGCAAGAATAGAGCCTGATGGCAAAGTCACGCGCATGTGGGAAGCCATAGAAACCTATATGGCACGCAAGCAGCCCCTGATCATCATCGCCGGCGCAGATTACGGTCAGGGGTCTTCACGGGACTGGGCTGCCAAAGGCGTTGCCCTTGCCGGCGTGGAAGCTATTGTTGCTGAAGGTTTCGAGAGAATACACCGAACCAATCTGATCGGCATGGGCGTCATGCCGCTGCAGTTTGAATCAGGTACCAGCCGCAAGACGCTGAAAATTGACGGCACCGAGATTTTTGATGTTCAAGGGCAGCCCGAACCGGGCGCCCGCTTGACTCTGATCCTCCGGCGGCGCGATGGCTCGGTGGAGCAGGTGCCGGTAGTATGTCGGCTCGATACCGCAGAAGAAGTCTCGGTCTACTCGGCCGGGGGGATACTACAGCGTTTCGCCAAAGAGTTCGTACAGGAAACGGTAGCAAGCTAGCAGGTCAAGCATCATGAGCCACAATGCACAGATCAAGATTCCGGCTACCTACATGCGCGGAGGCACCAGCAAGGGAACCTTCTTCATCCTGTCTGATCTGCCTGAAGTCGCACAGCGACCCGGCCCGATCAGAGACCAGCTGCTGATGCGGGTGGTTGGGAGTCCTGACCCCTATGGCAAACAAATAGACGGCATGGGCGGGGCAACTTCAAGCACCAGCAAAACTGTTATTCTCTCCAGAAGTGAAAAGCCTGACCATGATGTGGACTATCTGTTTGGCCAGGTCGCTATTGACAGACCCTTCATTGATTGGAGCGGTAATTGCGGCAATCTCACCGCAGCGGTGGGCAGTTTAGCCATCAGCCGCGGCCTGGTCGATAAGGCGCGCATACCTGAAAATGGGGTTGTTGCTGTCCGCATCTGGCAGCGCAACATCAAAAAAACCCTCGTCGTGCACGTACCGGTCACTGCAGGAAAGGTACAGGAAACCGGAAATTTTGAACTCGATGGCGTGACTTTCCCTGCCGCTGAAATGCGGGTAGATTTCCTCGATCCGGCAGATGGCGAGGAGGCCTTGTTTCCTACTGGCAATCTGACGGACCCGCTTGAGGTTCCCGGCATAGGCTCACTAACGGCCACCATGATCAATGCGGGAATTCCTACGATTTTTCTGAATGCCGGCGACCTTGGCTGCAAGGGCACCGAGCTGCAGGAAGCCATCAACGGCGATCCCGCCATGTTGCAGAAATTTGAGACCATCCGCGCGCACGGGGCGCTGAAAATGGGTCTGATCGACACTCTGGCGGAAGCAGCCCAACGGCAGCACACGCCCAAAATTGCATTTGTCGCTCCCGCCAAATCCTATACCGCCTCGAGCGGCAGGCCCGTCAGCGCGGACCAGATCGACCTCCTGGTTCGGGCCTTATCCATGGGAGCCCTGCATCATGCCATGATGGGAACTGCGGCGGTGGCAATCGGTGCTGCCGCCGTCATCCCGGGAACGCTGGTCAACCTGGCCGCCGGAGGCGGCGAGCTTCAGGAAGTAGAATTCGGCCACCCCTCGGGCACCATGAAGGTCGGCGCAGCAGTGACCCACGCTGCGGGAGAGTGGCAAGTCACCCGGGTAAGTATGAGTCGGAGCGCCAGGATATTGATGGAAGGCGCGGTGCACGTACCGGGCGAGACACTGTCCGGCTGAGCTGTCAGGATTAATCCGGCGTTACAACCAGCTCTATTCGTCGATTTTGTGATCTGCCCTGACTGGTGTCATTCGACATGACCGGGCGCGTGTCGGAACACGCCGTGATATAGACATCCCCCGGCACCAGGTAGAGCTGATCAAGAAAAAAATCAGCAACGGCCGCTGCCCTGGCAGAAGATAGATCCCAGTTATCCCGAAATCTTCCGCCGAAAGACAAGGGGATGTTATCCGTGTGCCCTTCCACCCGGGTGATCCCGGAAATCGGCATCAGGGTCACACCCAGACGTCGGAAAAGACCCACTGAGCCGAGCTGGATTTGCGCCGACCCGCTGGCAAAGCTCTGATGACTGCCGACGGTAATAAAAGCGAATAGCCGTCGCCGGTTTGCAGGCAGGTCACCCCCTGCCTGCATCAGTCAACTGAATCCTGCTGCGCAGGTGTCGGCATCAGGCGGCAAGGATCGATCATTCCCCCGCGGCAACTCAGTACTCAGAGATACCCAGTACCGCATCGGCAACACCACTGTCATAGGTGCCAATCCAGATCAGATAGTCACCGGATTGCGGGCTGTCGAGTCTGATGTTGGGATTCAGATCACCATAGCTGTCGTCGTCGCACTGCCAGCCGCCCGGCGTCAGCACAATCAGCGTGGTGTCCGAGTCCGATTCGGCGAAGAGCGACAGTCCATAATCAGAGCCGGCCGTGTAGTTGAGCACCACATCGGGCTGGCTGGAGGTCACGTTACCGGTACATTCCGTGCCCAGTTCGCTGGACGCCGGGTTATCGCCTCCGGCAGCCAGCTCCACGGTATAGGGATCCGGCGTAAACCCGCTGGTCAGAGAGACATTCTCAAACAATCCGTCAGACGGGAAGTCGCCGGTGTCGGCACTGACCGAGGACGTGACCGGACCTGATGTGTCGCCGAAGCGTGTTTCCGTGATGCCGAGCTCTGCATCCACAACGCCACCTCCATAAGTCCCCACCCAGATCAGGTAGTCACCACTGGACGGGCTGTCGAAGGTCACGCCGGGGTTCAGATCGCCATGGCTGTCGTCGTCGCAGTACCAGCCGTCCGGCCCGAGGACGATCAGAGTGGTGTCTTCTGCTGCCTCAGCATAAAGATACAGGCCAAAACTGGAACCGGCCGTGTAGTTCAGAGCCACATCAGGCTGTTTTGAAGTGACGTTCCCTGCGCAGGCCGCGCCCAGTTCCTCTGAGGCGGCACTGTCGCCACCAGCCACGATACTGACGAGATAGGGATCCGGAGTGAAACCCGTGACCAGAGACACGTTGTCATACAGCGCCTCTGACGGGAAATCAGAAGTATCAGCATCAGACGCCAGGGCGCCGGTGTCCCCAAGCTGGCTCAGCGCCGCCGCAAACAGCTCTGCACCGGTCTCGGTTTCTTCACCGTTGATTCGCATGGCACCGTCGGATACCTCAATCCGGGTTGAGAGACCGCTATCGCTGATCGCCACAAACCCGGACCCCTCAACTGCTGAGATTAACTGCTGATAGCCAGAGTCAACGGCACTCTCCAGTTCCTGTGCCGACAGCGTGTCATCGGAGCTGGTCAGGCCAATCTCGATCAGCTTGCGCACGGCATCTGCGGTGATGCTGAACTCACCCGACAGGGTCATCGCCTCGAACAGTTCTTCGGAAGTCGCCTCCTCGATGGCGGCAATCCCGCTGAGACCGACGCTGAACGCCGCACTGGTATCCCCGGACTCCACCAGAGAGATGGCAACGGGTGCCACTGTCAGAATCGGCCCATCCGCAGACAGTGCATTCACCATCGACAGCAAGGCACTCAGCAGTTCATCTGCATCCACTGAGTCAACATCGAATTCCTCACTCAGCTGAATAAAATCGGACAGCGCTTCGGCATTGATATTCTCATAGCCGACGCCAAACTCGATCCCGTTGACAGAGGCCTCCACGACCTTGAGCTCGCCGATGTTGAGCAGGGACGTCGCGGCAAGCAAGCCGTCTGTGTCCTCATCGATACCTCCGGAAACGCTGATGTTCAGCGCTTCAACCGCTGTCTCGTCTATCTCCAGCGAAACCCGCTCGATGGAAAAATTATTGTCCCCCAGCCAGATTCCCGGCAGAAAACTTCTGGAACTGCCGGATCCGGCGAATGACTGCACGCCAAGCTGGGTATCAGAGTCGGCGTCGCTGACCGACAGCTCATCGAGATCAAAAGACAGTGCCAGCTCCGACAGGCTGTTCCTGCTCTCAAGACCCAGCGCCATGCCATCAACCAGAAATTCAGTCGCCTCGTCAGACAGCCTGACAGTGCCGATGTCAAAGCCCACACCGACGTCCTCACCGCTGAGCACCAGCTCAGCACCGACGCCTGCTGTGGTCAGTGAGATCGATTCGTCTTCCATGACCAGCCGGCCGTCGTAGGCCAGAGTCTCAAGACGCAGGCTGGCGCTGCCGCCGAACCCCACCGAGGCGTAAACCGTTGCTGCCGGCGCGCTGCCGGGATATTGCGGCAGCAGCTGACGGACTTCGTCACCCACCGGAAATTCCAGCTTGGTTCCGGCCGCCGCAAAGCCCATGCCGTCGCCGACCCAGGGGCCGTGGGTCACATCAAGGGTGCCTTCTGCACGCAGCTCTCCCATCGCCGCGGCAATCTCCGCCAACAGTTCCCCGGCCATGCCGTCGAACGTGGGAGACAATTCTAAATCATAACTGAGCACACCCCCGCCAAATACGCTTTCATATTCAAAGCGATGCACGATCAACTCATCGGACTGAATCATACCCGCCTCGATGCTGCTGATCGCCGACTCAACCTGCCCGCCGATAAATATGACACTGCCAAGGTAGGTCACAACCCCCGCAGCGAGCGCTGCTGCGGGATACAGGACAGTTTTATTCATGTTTTTCCCCTTTATTGCTATTTTTGGCGCTTTTTTGCTTAACCGTTTATTACGCACGGGATGGGTGCTCGGTTTTGGCCGGGGATTGGCCCTCAGCTGGAGTAAGAGGCGACAAACGAGGGGGGAGGGGAGAGACGAGCGGCGAGAGCGTTTGGTGCTGGTGAGGGCATGGCCAATAAAGCTGGGAAGCAGACGTACACTTCAGTCTGCGCCGCACCGAAACCGGAAAATGTCGAAGCCGCTTGCTTGATTTCTCAGCCCCGGGCTACTTTGTGCGAGCCAGTTGCGCCTCCCTCGACAGTTTGCGCATATTCGGAATTTCCCCGCTCTTGAGCCGCGCCTGATAACTCTTCAGTTCCTTTTTAACAACTGGCGCAAGCACGTAGAGTCCGAGAATGTTGGGTAAGGCGATAACGAAAACCAGCGCGTCAGAGAAATCCAGCACGGCGTCGAGCTGAATCATGCAACCGAGCGCGGCAAATACGCAGAAAATGAACTTGAATACGACTTCCGCCCTGGCCGATTCCCCCATGATATAGGTCCACCCTTTCAGGCCGTAGTAGGACCAGGACAACAGGGTTGAGAAAGCAAACATAATGGCGATGACGGACAGCGGTATCGTCGACCAGCTTAGAGTGCTGCCGAATGCCCGCGAAGTCAGTTCGATACCCTGCATGCCCGCACCCGCTAATTCCGGCTCATAGACCGTGGTCAAGATGACCAGCGCCGTCATGGTGCATATCACCACAGTATCAATAAAGGGTTCCATCAGAGCAACGAACCCCTCTGTGACCGGTTCGCGGGTTTTTACCGCCGAGTGGGCAATGGCCGCTGAACCGATGCCGGCCTCATTGGAAAACACGGCACGCTGGAATCCCATGATCATCACACCAAGCATGCCACCACTCATGGCAGTCGGGCTGAATGCCTCGGTCGCGATGGCGGACACGGCCCAGGGAATTCTGTCTGCATTGAGAAAAATTACGGTCAGTGATCCCAACACGTAAGCGGCTGCCATGAACGGCACAAGCCTGCTGGTAACACGGCCAATACTCTTTATCCCACCAATGATAACGATGCCCACCAGACAGGCCAACATGGCGCCGAACAGCCAACCTTTATCCGCGAAAAATCCTGACTCTCCGCCCGTGACTACGACAAACTGCTCGAAGGCCTGGTTGGACTGAAACATGTTGCCGATACCCATGCAGCCAATCACTATCGACAGGGCGTAAAAATACCCCATGGGTTTGCCCAACCAGGCCAGCTTTCTTTCTTTGAACCCCTGCTCAAGATAATACATCGGACCGCCGGAAATACTGCCGTCTGGATTGATCTTGCGATACTTGACCCCGACCACGCATTCGGCAAATTTTGTCGACATCCCCAGAAATCCCGCCAGCATCAGCCAGAATGTCGCACCGGGTCCGGCCAGGGAGATAATGATGGCCACGCTGCTGATGTTGCCAATACCAACCGTACCGGCAACCGCGGTGGCCAGTGCCTGAAAATGACTCAGCTCACCCTTGTGATCTGGCTTGCTGTAATCACCGCGCAGCAATTCAAAAGCGTGCCTGAAGCCTCTGAGATTGAGAAACCTGAAATAGAAAGTGAAGAATGTCGAGGCGGCAATCAGCCACAGCACGATCAGCGGCAGTTGGGCCCCAAAAACACTGACTTCGAAAAAAATGAAACCCGCCACGGCATCGGTCACAGGCTGCATGGCGGCGTTGATGGTCGCATCGATACCATTCGCGTAAGCGGATGGACTGAAAACTAAAGCGAGTATAGCCATCACACTGCTTAACAGGCGGCTGCAGTGACTGAATCGCTGCGGCAGCCTTGCCGGCAGGCCGGAGCAGTTGCCGAGTTGTCGATTAAATGTGGTTAGCTTGTTAATCTTCCTCTCCCCGGCTCACAGCCGCAGCACGAAACAGAACACTGTTGGAAAATGAATCAGCCTGGTAATCCCAAGATATTGCAATGTGTTTCGCCGGTCGATGGCTCCGTTTACGTTGAGCGGGAGGCCGCAGACTCAGGTTCGATTTCACAGTCTATTGAGTTGTCGCGTTCAGCGCAAAAGCACTGGCAACAGACCAGTCTCGCGGAACGGGCCAGAATCTGCGAAAAAGCGGTCGCCTACTTTGAATCGAAGCAAAACCAGATTGCCGAGGAAATCGCCTGGCAGATAGGGAGACCTGTCGGATTTGCCGGCGGCGAGGTTAATGGCCTGGCGGAACGCGCCCGTCATATGATTGCCATTGCTGAACGGTCACTGGCAGATGTTGTACCGGAAACAAAAGCAGGGCTAAAACGCTTTATCCGCAGGGAGCCTGTGGGCACTGTTTTCACCATCGCCCCGTGGAACTATCCGCTGCTTACGTCTGTCAACTCTATCGTGCCTGCACTGATGGCCGGCAACAGCGTGCTCCTGAAAGCCTCGGCACAGGTCCCTCTGTGCGGGGAGCATTTCGCCCGGGCTTTTGCGTCGGCAGGGTTGCCGGAGGGTGTGCTGCAGAATTTGTTCCTCAGCCATGAAGATACCGAACGCATCGTCAAATCAGGACAGATGGATTTTATCTGCTTCACCGGTTCAGTCCCGGCAGGTCAACGGATTGAACGGGCAGCCGCAGGCACATTTGCCGGTGTCGCTCTGGAATTAGGTGGCAAGGATCCGGCTTACGTGAGAGAAGATGCCAACTTCGACAACGCGGTGGAGAATCTGGTCGATGGCGCTTTTTTCAATTCTGGCCAGTCCTGCTGCGGTATCGAAAGGATCTATGTCCATGAGTCTCTGTTTGACGCTTTCGTCGAAGCCTATGTCGAGCGGGTAAAACAGTACCGCCTCGCCAATCCGCTTCAGCCGGGCACCACACTGGGGCCTGTTGTCAAAACATCGGCCGCTGACTGGGTGCGACAGCAGGTGAGAGAGGCGGTCGCAGAAGGCGCCTCGGCATGTATTGATCCCGGTCTTTTCCCGGCGGCGGCTGACAACACGCCCTATCTGGCTCCGCAGGTGCTGACCGGCGTCAACCACACTATGTCAGTGATGACGGCAGAGAGCTTCGGGCCTGTGGTTGGCATCATGCCAGTGGCAACTGATGAAGAAGCGATTCAGTTGATGAACGACAGTGATCTTGGGCTCACGGCTTCATTGTGGACGCAGGATCAAGACCGCGCGGAACAACTCGGCGAACAACTCGAGTGCGGCACGGTATTTATGAACCGCGCGGATTATCTGGATCCTGCCCTGGTCTGGACAGGCGTGAAGAATACCGGTCGGGGTGCAGCACTTTCCGAGTTGGGCTACCATCAGCTGACCCAACCCAAGTCATTCCACCTGAGGGATGCCTAGGCAATCGTCGGGGGTTCGCGCATACAGATGAAAATCGGAATTCTTAATGCTGACGCGGTCAAGCCTGAGTTCGCGGCAGAGTTCGGCGAATATCCTGATATGTTTGCCAAAGTCCTGTTAGCCGTGGACCCGGGTCTGGATCTCGTGACTTATGAGGTGGTCCAGGACGAATACCCGGCTCATCTGGATGAAGTCGACGCCTACATCATTACCGGCAGCAAACTCAGTGTTTACGACGAGGTGCCCTGGGTCTTACGGCTCAAGGAATTTGTCGTGGAACTGCATGAAGCCCACAAGACGCTCATCGGTATCTGCTTCGGGCACCAGATGGTTGCCGAAGCTCTGGGTGGCAAGACCACTGCGGCGAATGCGGGCTGGTGCGTCGGCGTCCACAGGATCACCCCCACAGCCGATGCCGCATCCTATGGTCTGCCCGGCGAGCCGATTAACCTGCGTGCCAATCACAAGGACCAGGTCACACAACTGCCACCGGGTGGGAAAGTGCTGGCCAGCACCGAAGCCTGCCCCATTGCATCGATGGGACTGGGGGAACATATTCTGACCTTTCAGGCCCACCCTGAATTCAGCGAGGGATATGCACGTGCACTCTTGACGATGCGCCGCGAAATATTCGGCGAGGAACTTTACCGGGCTGCCATAGATTCACTGGAAACCGAGACAGACAACTTGCAGGTAGCCCGGCACATCCTGGATTTTATTTCACGCAACCAACAAGTCAGACAAAACTGATCAGTACGGTTTATCACCATCAATCACGACCCGATGCAGCATCCTGTGCTCAGGAAAATAATCATTGATAGGTTTGTGCTGGGTACTGCGGTTATCCCAGATGGCGATGGAGTTTGGTGCCCAATTAAAGCGGCAACTGAACTCGGGTGTAGCCACGTGATTGTAGAGAAACGCCAGAACTGCATTGCTCTCTTCACGGCTCAGTTCCACTATGCGCGTGGTAAACAGTGAATTGACAAAGATCACTTTCTTACCACTTTCCGGGTGCGTACGAATCACGGGATGCGTCACCGGCGGGTTGTCAGCTACCGCCTGGGCAAGGCGTTCTCTGCCACCCGGTTCTGCCAGGCTTTCCTTGAAACCCCAGCTGAAATCGTGTTCCGCAGTAAGGCCTGACAAAAATTCCTGCATAGGCCCGGATAACGCATCGTAAGCTGCAGTCATGCTTGCCCACATGGTATCACCCCCCTTTGACGGCACGATCTTCGAACGCAGCACACAGCCCATCGGCGGATGTTTACGAAAGGTCATATCAGTATGCCAGGCTTCGATCTTGGTTGGCTTTTCTGCAGTGCTCTCCAGGATCGTAATTTCCGGAATCCCCTCCACAGTCTCATAGGCAGGATGCGTCTGCAGCGGACCAAAAGACGCCGCCAATGCCCGGTGCTGCGCCGGCGTGATATCCTGATCCCGGAAAAAAACCACTTCATGCTCTACCAGCAGGCGCCTGACTTCCTGAAAAACTTCCGGCGTCATCTCAGTGGCGAGATTAACGCCATGCAATTCCGCGCCGAGGGCACTGGCAATAGGGTTTACCGTAAACATGTTTACTCCGCCGGCAAGGCTGGACCTGTCGTGCAACTCAAAGGTCCCGGCCGTCATCAATGTCACTGAAAGTTAGAAGATAAAACGATATCCATCGCGCAAAGCATTGTCCAGAGGAGTTGTCGCTGCGCTAATGTGAAGCACCTGTCCGGTAGATTCTGCTGGAAGGCAATAGCAGGGGCTCCGAGTATATCGGTGTTCTAGTTCATTCGCTGCAGTCGTTGAACCGTTCCCGCTCATAGCCAGATAACAAGCACCGCAAACGGTCTGATGCAGCTTGAAACTGGAAGCAGCCCCGCGCTCATAAGAATACAAAGGTTCTGCTTTAAGATGCCTGACAACCTTCCGTGCTTAACACTCCAGACCGGCCCAACATCATAGATGTTGGGCGTTCGCCCCCTACCAAAGCTTCCGCTCTGTTTGCCCTGCGAGCACCGGGGCTCACCCCACTCTCACAGCATTTCGGCAAACCAGATTACTAACAGACATCCAATAAAAAACCCCACCCCGCTATGCGGGATGGGGTTTTGTATTAGATGCCTGACAATGACCTACTCTCACATGGGGAAACCCCACACTACCATCGG
>VMBT01000207.1_pt1 | contig 39344 bp, 29 predicted proteins | sample 4404301 | NCBI WGS metagenome assembly VMBT01 (sample SAMN12238535, study PRJNA552566) | marine metagenome | isolation source: Coastal seawater | place: USA: coastal Georgia, Sapelo Island | collected 2008-08/2009-08
ATAGCCGTCATGTATCGAAGGCGGTAGCGCCGACATTTGCATTCCCCTTTTGCGATTTTGCTAATCTCAATAGCCAGAGTGCTTAAGCTAGACATTGCCACTCCATGGCCATTGGCGCCTGAAGTCATTTCGTGCGCCAATTTTTATTTCAGAAAAATAAATAGGTCACTGGCTTCTCTATATTTGTTCCAGGCGATCACTTACTCATGATGGATTGCCGATAAAATGAAATACCACGCAGAACATCAAGGGCCCGGATTAACTGATAATCTTGTGCAGCCGCCTTTGCTTCTTTTTGCTCTCGCGTCAGAGGTACTTTATCTAAAGTCTTTTCTTCCGAACTATCTAATGCACCATCCAAATCAGCTTCACGACGACGCATAGATGTATCCAAAGCCTCCACTTTCGCTAAAGGAACATTGATGTCCGGTTCAATTCCTTTTGCTTGGATAGAAATTCCTGAGGGCGTGTAGTAGCGCGCAATAGTTAATCGGATAGCTCCATGTCCAGGTATACGCTGAATTGTTTGAACCGAACCTTTCCCAAAAGTACGCTCGCCCACTAAAATTGCTCGGCCATGGTCATGCAGAGCTCCTGCAACAATTTCTGAAGCGGAGGCCGAGCCACCATTGATAAGAATTACCAGCGGCAATCCATCAATTATGTCACCAGACTGTGCATTATATCGTTGAGCTTTTTGTTTTTCTCTTCCACGAGTTGAAACAATTTCACCCTTGTCTAAAAACGCATCAGAAACTGATATCGCTTGGTCAAGAAGGCCTCCGGGATTATTTCGGAGATCAAGGACAAAGCCCTCAATGTCTTCGCCTATCTCTTTCTTCAGCTCATCGACGGCTTTAATCAAATTTGGCTCAGTTTGGCGAGTAAAGCTGGAAATCCGAATGTACCCAATTTTACCCTCTGATCTGGCACGGATAGGACTTACCTTAATCACAGCCCTCACAATTTCTACATCAAAAGGGGCTTGTTCTCCCCGGCGCACCGTAAGCTTAATCTTATCTCCTACTTTGCCACGCATTAGTTTTACGGCATCACCCAAAGCCATGCCTCTTACACTTTTTCCATCTAGGGCAATGATAAGATCGTTGGGTTGCATACCCGCCTCTGCAGCGGGAGTGTCGTCTATTGGAGACACAACTTTAACGTAACCACCCTCCATTGTGACTTCGATACCTAAGCCACCAAACTCTCCCCGAGTATCAACATCAAGACGCTTCCTGTCTTCTTCATCAAGATATGAAGAATGCGGATCAAGCGAGGTCAGCATTCCATCTATTGCTGCCTTAATTAACTCTGCATCGCTCACCTCTTCGACATAATCAGAACGAATGCGGTCAAGAACGGTCCCAAAGAGCTCAAGCTGTTTATATGTATCCGATGAACTCTTAGAGGACTGAGCTTGAACTTGGGTTGCAGACAAAAACACAAAAGCAGTTGCTGCGGCAATTGCAATAAATCGCATGTCGAAGCGGCATCCTTTATAACGAAGAGGCAAACCAAGGTGTGGGATCAATTGGTTTTCCATTTTTTCTTATTTCGACATATAGCTCAGGAGCGGCTAACTCGGAAGTACCTGAGCGCAATCGTTCCGGCAAAGTACCTATCAATTCCCCTTGAAGCACCCAATCTCCTTCAGCGATGTTGACCGTTTCAAGGCCGGTCAAAAGGGTATGATAACCATCACCGTGTTCTATCAATGCCATCGTTGCATAACCTTTAAACGGACCCGCGTAGACAACTCTGCCATCATAGGGAGCAAATACTTCTGCAGAGGGTAAAGCACTGAAAATAATTCCTCTCGAGTACAGTCCCGCCCCCTCTCCAAACTTCCTTTTCGCCTTACCTACGACTGGAATTATTGCTGGATTCAATTGATTAAGACCTTTGAGACGCAATTCTAGATGATTTTCGTTCTTATCAACACTTCTCTGCCGTATCAGCTTAGAAGGTTGAATGGATGCATCACGCCCAGTTACTTTTTGTTCCAGGAGCCCAGTTCGCACTAGCGCAAGAGCCTCTTCACGAGAAGCTAGCTTTTTGAGAAAAGCGTCAAGGCTTTGAGCCTTTTCTGCAAGCCTTAATAGCTCATTACTCAGTTCTTTATCTCTCGTCTCCGTTTGATTAAAAAGCTTACGTCTCTTTGCAATCTTATTAATCAGATTACGACGTTCCTTGTGAAGGTTTGCTACCGACAACTTCGCCTCACGCTGTCGTGCCAAGTAATTTTTCTGTGAGACTTCGGCAGCCTGCAATTCATCTCGAGCTGAGGAAATTCTGCGCTCAATTTCTGGCAATAAACTTCTTAGTGCCAATCGAACCTTTACCGCATTTGATGGTTTTTCATTCAACGCTACTAATGCTTCGGGAGGCCTTGAAGTCAGGCGCACCATTGCGCCCAAAAGGCTCCCCAATTCTCTTCTGCGCTGAAGGACAGCTAGTTGGGCTTCTTTTATGTTCTCAGTTGCGAATTGAAGTTCTTTGGTTGCTTCAGCAACAGCAAGACGGCGAGACTTTAGTTTTTTTGAAGATCTGTTGATATCAGCTCTTAGCTTCTGAAGATCCACCTCCAAATCACCTAATATTTCCTTTGATTTAGCTTTAGCACCATTAGCGACCGCAAGCTCTTGCTCCAGAGAATTTATTTGACCTTTGACATCCTCACGCAAGGTTTGAGCAGATACCGAAACAACCGCCAGAGTGGTTGTAAGCAGAACCACGGTGCAAATTACACGAAGCATTTGGCTTTTAAAGAAAATCAGACCCGACGCAGGGCCCGGCCAGGACACTCTCCCGTTGGCTTACCGGCCCACCAGATAAATGTTCCGTTGTTCATCACAGCATCTATACCCTGCGCAGGCTGAGTTGGCTGATCAAAACTCGCACTATCCAAAATAGTTTCGGGATCAAAAATAACTATATCAGCAAATGACCCTTCGCTTATTAAACCACGTTCCCGCAATCCAAATACAGTCGCCGGGACAGAGGTCATTCTTCTCACAGCCTCCTCCAAAGACAATAAGCCTACTTCACGCACATAGTGACCTAGGACACGCGGAAATGTGCCCCATAGCCTTGGATGAGGCTTTTCATCATGAGGGATCCCATCAGACCCAATCATAGCATCTTCGAACGATATAACTTCTTGGACGTCTTCCTCCGCCATAGAAAAGTATATTGCTCCCGCTGGCTGAAGGCGATCGACCATCTTTTCAGGAGTTTGCTGATATTCCATTGCAAGTTCGGCTAAGTCGCGGCCCGCGACTTCAGGCATAGGTTCTGACCAGGTGATTAGTACTTTTGCTGAATCAGCTACACGCTCTGCTAATAATACAGTGGAGCTTGCTATATAGGGGTAAACGTCTAACGCCACTTTTTGAGTTTTTCTAGCTTCTCTAATTAAAGGAAGGCTTTCCTTGACTCGTCCGTGATTTGCTACACCAGATGCCTTGTGGTGCGATAAAACCACTGGAGCATTACTCCTCAAACCTATCTCAAGAGCTTCTCGCACTGATTCTAAGAGTTTAGAGCCTTCATCCCGCAGGTGTGTGGCATACAAACCTCCAGCCGCACCAGCAATCTCCGTCAAAGCGACGACTTCATCAGTAGAGGCAGCGCGAGCTGGCGGGTAAAATAATCCCGTTGACAGACCTATTGCCCCGGCATCCATTGCTTCCGCTACATGTGCACGCATTGTAACAATTTCGTCGTGTTTAGCCGGTTGATAAAGGTCGGAAACTTCACTAATGCGAAGTGTCTGGTGGCCCACAAGGAACGCAGCATTTGTTGCTGCAGGCTTATGATCTACGGCGTCTAAAAATGCGCCAAACGAAGAGAATCGAACAGGGTCAAGTCCAAAAATTAGATCTAAGGGTGGCTTTGGTCGTCCAGGGGATGAGAAAGGTGCAAGGCTGACTCCACAATTACCTACAATGACTGTTGTGACTCCTTGCGAAGACTTTGCCTTCATTGCAGGATCAGCAAACAGCAAACGGTCGTCATGCGTATGGGCATCAATAAAGCCAGGCGCCACAATTTTGCTTGAAGCATCCACGCGTTTATCTGTCTTGGCAACAGAGAGGTCTCCGACAGCCGCTATACGATCACCAAGAATGCCAACGTCTGCTTTGAAACGCGGGCTACCAGAACCGTCAATTATAGTCCCATTAGCAAAAATTACATCAAAATGCTCAGGGTTTTCCATAAAACTTATTCCTGTATCCGCAGTGGCGAAGGAGCGGCTGGAAGATTTATTCCAAAGCGTCGTTCGAGCGTATCTTGTATGAGTTCATAACTGGATCCAAATCTTACCACTTGAAAAGTAGCAAGATTCAGAAGTGTCGACGACGCTCTGTAAGGCCAGCATTTTCTCAAACCATGGTCTATAACAACATCTGCAATGGCCAGGATATCTGGCTCAATATCTATCGCACGAAACTTTGTACCTTGCATTGAAAGATTCGCTGAAGATCCAAAAAGCGCATGACCTGCCTCTCGACTTCGACGCGATATGGCCGAGTGAAAGGGGCCAGCATTTGTCAACATACACAGAGTTTTATTCTTAGTTGACATGTCCAGCGCCTGCGGCTCCATAGATGCAAGCATTGGATGATCCATTCTGCATGGGCCAATCACTCCTAATGGAAGATCATCATCAAGAGTGATTGCATCAAAAACATCCCAACTGCGATCCGGCAGCAAATATAATTCACGGGCAAGTTCATTATCGCCTATCATGGCATTGAATTTTGAAGGCTCACGCCGTTTAGCTTCAAAAATTCGACGTAAGGCCGAGAGAGAACCACCTATCGCTGAATAGCCGACGTCCATTGGCATGATTGCAATCCCACCAGATTTTAAGACTGCGAAAGCTTTGTCAGCCTCTGAAGCCATAAAAGGCGTTTCGGGTTGCATGAGTGATCTCCTATGAAAACTCGTACTTTAAGAAAAACGGCGAAAAGACCAGGCTAAAGTTGCACCAGCAAAAGCTGATGCCGCAGCAACTAAGAACACCGTGTTATAGCCTTGCAGGAAAGCATCTACCGCTCCTACATCATTTTGTAGTGCAGATTTTTGCACATGACTGAACAATAAGGTCAGCATCGAAGCCGCCGCAATTACACCTATTGTTCTGGTAACCATTGCCAATCCACCCGCAACCCCTCGATCTTTTTCTGGCAAGATACTCGTGACACCATCCAGATAGGCTGTCTGAAATAAACCCAGGCCAACTCCAGCTATTGCTAAAGTTAAAATAACCTCGGCTAGTGTTGCGTCTGTCTGCACCTGACCAATTAGTCCAAGTCCTAAGGCTGCTAAGCTTGCCCCAAATACAGCGACTGTAGCCCCAGAAATTCGTTCAATCATTCGCCCTGCTAAAGCTGCAGCTATCGCTGCACCCAACGCCCCAATTGCAAGAGCTAATCCTCCCGATGCTGCGTCAAATCCAGCATGGCGTGTCAAGAAAAAAGGAGTGAATAGAAGAGGGGTAAAGGTCGCGCCACAAATGATAATGTTAAGGACATTTAGAAGACAAAATCTAACATTCTGGAAAGCACGGATCTGCAGCACGGGATCCGAGGCTGTTTTCTCAACTCTGACAAAAAATACTGCTGAAACAAATCCCAAAAACCCAACACATATGGCTTCTACTGTTAGGCCCCATCTAGCTAAGCTGAGCGCAAGCGCAAAACTAGCAAGTGTTGCCACAAGAAGAATGGCTCCTAAAAAGTCAAAAGAGGTTTCAAGGTCTCGATGGTTTCGATCTGAAGGCAATGTCCACAGAAGTCCTAGCACTGTTAAAGCCAATGGGATTCGAAACCAAAAGACAGCTTGCCAACCAAAAGCATCTGTTAAGGCGCCTCCAATCACAGGCCCAATAGCACCAGCAGCAGCAAACATCGCCGCATAGTAACCAATTACTCTGCTCCGCAGACTTTCAGGATACAAGGATGTAGCAAGCGCCGGGCCACAGGCGATTGCAAGTGCAGTTCCTAGACCTTGCGCAACCCTCGCTGGCAACAATGCACCAAAACTTGGTGCCAATGAGCATGCGGCAAGTCCAATACAACTGGCTGCCAGACCTATTTTGAATATGCGCCTACGGCCATAGCGGTCACCAAGTTTTCCCGCAATCAAGGTCAGACTAGAATAAGTGAGAACATAACAGATTATGATCCATTGGATCATTTCGAGTGGCAATTGAAACTCCCCAACAATTGCCGGAAAAGCGATATTCACCGCTGTATCTAAGGGGCCGACGGCAACACCACACCCCACTACTATTAGACCAGTAATAGCCTTAGCTCGTCGAGTTGAGGAATTACTCACAAACAAAACCTTACTGTCGAAGTAAAAGGTTGTTGCCATGCGAACATTGGGATCATCTGTTTGAGGTATCCATAGTTTGTGCGGTTAGTTTAACCGCCAGATCCGCTGAAATCAGGGAATTCATAGAAAGGCGCATAACGGGGTATCTATTAAAAAGGCCGGTAAGTCTTTCATGTGTGAAGGAAAGACAACGCAACTGTGTTTCCGCGTAAACAGCTGCAGTTGTTCTACCTCCATTCAAAAAACTAATCTCTCCAATAACCGACCCCGGGGCGAGTTGGGCTATTGCAATATTCTTCCTTTTAACTGTCGCTTTGCCTTCAACTATTACAAAAAGATTGTCGGAGGATATGTTTTCATCGAGAATTTGATGCCCCTTTGAAAAGGATTTTCTTTCTGCGATGTTCAACAAGCGCATAAATTCGACAGTATCGAAACCTCTAAAAATAGTGGAGTGGAGTTCACGTTCCTCCTCGGAAAAATGGACACCTCTGCGTTCAGAAAAAATACCATAAATCCGCCACAGATGGATTATCGAAAATATAACGAGCCAAAAGATTACAAGCCAAAGTGGCCCCCCGGGCAAAAAGTAATTGTAGCTAATGCCTAGCAAACCTGACAGTACGCCTAAAAAGCGCAAAAGCAGCATATCTCTCATTGCTAGTGAAGCAGCTGTTACCGCAAACGAAAGATGACCAACCAAATTTAAAAGGGTAATCTGATCCGCAAGTACTTCTTGGATCTCTGACATTTTACTTAGCCAGAAACTTTCTTGAAGGGAGAGAATTCCTCGAGAAATTCAATCTCTTCTCCAACGGCTTCAAGCTCTCGCTCAAGAAAATCTTCAACAGCTCGTCTGAAATTAGGATCTACTATGTAGTGAATGCTGTAAGTTTGAGCGGGTAAGTAACCTCTTTGTAACTTATGCTGCCCTTGAGCACCTGCCTCTACTCTTTTGAGACCCCGTTCGATGGCAAATTCGATAGCTTGGTAATAGCAAGCCTCAAAATGTAAATTCTTAAAATTGTCGGAACAGCCCCAATTTCTTCCGTACAGAGTATCTGAGCCAATCAAATTTAGGGCTCCTGCCACCCATTCCCCTTCATATTCAGCCATCACCAGCGCGACACGATCAGGCATACGTTCATGTAGATAAGAAAAAAACGGTCGCTTAAGGTAATCCCAACCCCATTTCTTGTCAGTTGTGTTTCTATAAAAGCGGTAGAAAGCGTCCCAATGCTCTGTTCTCAGACTGTCACCAGTAAAAACGCTCATCTTAACGCCTTGCTTATAAACTGCCTCGCGTTCCTTTTTTATGTTTTTTCGCTTTCGGCTCGAGAGAGCATCCAAAAAATCCTGGAATGTCTGGTAATTTGCGTTAGTCCAATGAAACTGTTGGCCGGATCTTTGAAGAAACCCTAGGCTCCCCATCCGTTCCCATTCCCCTCGGGTCAGAAAATTAACGTGAAGGGTAGCGACATTGGTTTGCTCAACAACCTTAAGTAAAGCCTGCACAAGAACATTTTCATAAGTAGCAAGGTCTAGACCTGGACGGACTAAAAAACGCTTTCCAGTTACTGGGGTAAAAGGTACCGCCGATAAAAGCTTAGGGTAGTACTGGCCACCTGCCTTTTCCCAAGCATGTGCCCAACTATGATCAAAGACGTACTCACCTTGCGAATGCCCTTTTAAATATAATGGCATCGCGGCAGCCATCACACCATTCGGATCATTTGCAACTATATGCCGAGGCAACCAACCTTCTTCCGCCGACACTGAAAGACTCTCTTCTAGTGAGCTCAGAAAGTCATGGCATAGAAAAGGGTTATCCGCTCCAGCACATTCGTCCCAATCCGAACGATTTATATCGGATATGCGCTCTAGCACGCGGACTTCGATATCACTTTCCCTATCAGCCATTTATTTAAGCCATGGATATAGGACTAAGAGATCTCAAACACCGCATCTATTTCAACGGAGTAATTAAACGGTAAATTCGGTGCCCCAACTGCAAAGCGTGCATGAGAACCAATTTCCCCAAACACTTCTACCATTAAATCAGAAGCTCCATTAATTACTGCAGGTTGTTGATCAAAATCTGGAGAACAATTTACAAACCCTCCGAGTTTCACGCAGCGCGTAACTCGGTCTAGATTGCCTTCAACAGCCGCATTCAATTGCCCTAAAATAGCTAACGCACAGGCACGAGCCGCCTTCAGGGCATGGTTAATGTCTACTTCGGCGCCAACTTTACCAATAAACTTTTCTGCACCAACTGCAGATACCTGACCAGAAACAAAGACCAAATTACCAGTGATCACAAATGGCACATAGTTAGCAACTGGCTTTGGGGCGTCGGGCAAATTAATCCCAAGCTCTTGTAATCGGGCTGCTACACGACCGGCCATTCAAAGTTCCTCTCAATAATGATGATCAAATGATGAGCTGGGAATCTTACACTTACAAAAGGTTAATTGCCATGTTTGTTCCTCAAAACATGAGACCAATAATCCTATTTCTTTTTCCTACTTGCTTCATATCTTGCGATATTTTCAGCGTTCGGTGGGTATAGTCCAGGAAGAGATGCTCCGGCCTCAACTTCAGACATAATCCATTCTTCTTGTGCTTCTTGTTCTGCGCCCTGAGCCGCCACCTCTTCGACAATGGATCGCGGAATAATCACCGCACCATCGTCATCCGCGACAACAGCATCGCCGGGAACAATACATACTCCCCCACAAGCAATGGTCTCTTGCCATCCAACAAAGTGTAACGCTGCAACAGAAGGCGGTGCTGCTGCCCCTGTTGCCCAGACAGGTAAGCCAGTTCCCATAACGCCAGCCAGATCACGCATAACGCCGTCAGTAATTAGACCTTGAACACCCTTTTTTACCATCCGCGCACATAGAATATCGCCAAAAATTCCAGCATCAGAAGAGCCCATAGCATCAGCGACTACCATCGCTCCGGAAGGCATTGCTTCGATTGCGGCACGAGTAGAAACTGGAGATGACCAAGAAGCAGGGCTAGCTAAGTCCTCCCTGTAAGGAACAAAACGCAAAGTGAATGCAGGGCCAGCAAGGCGCTCACCACCTGATCTAAGAGGCGTGGCACGACGAATCCAGGTGTTTCGAAGCCCTTTCTTCAGAAGAACAGTCGTTAACGTTGCAGTCGTTATACCTGCCAATGTTTTGAAAACTTCGGGGGCAATTGGTTCTTCTGTCATAATCATCTCCTGACTGATCAAGCGACTGGCGTACGAATAAATTTTGGCGTGTAATTATACTATGATTAGTCAGTTGTCTCATACGCTCATACTTTTAATTGCAAGTATTATTTTTGCAGTAGCGCCAGCAGATAGCGAACCCGTTTCTAGATTAATTAATCATCATCCTGGTGGTGCCGCTACATCCGAAATTATTGAACCTGACACAGCTTTTTCCCGCCCAGTTGCAACACTGCCAAGTTCGGCTTTGCCGCATTTTACTGCTGGAGCGACACTCTTCTACACTCGATGGGTTGCGAGACCGGCTAAGCAGCCAGCCCTAGAAGGCCTTGGTCCTTTGTTCAACGCACTTTCCTGCGAGCAATGCCATCGGAATGATGGCAGAGGACGTCCACCAAAAGATAATCTCACTGAAGCTGAAGTAACAGGAACAGTGGTGAAGTTTCCCCTCGGAAGCCAAAATTATGGTCTGCAATTGCAAGACCGAGCTGTTAGAGGATTAAAACCAGAGGGGCAACTTCAGCGTCGCATCCTATCAAAAGAAGAATTTTACGCCGACGGGCAAAAAGTTGTGCTGTTCTATCCGAGCTGGGCAATCACTAGTTTTGAGATAGCCCCACCACCACAATCCTATTCAGTCAGAACAGCCCCTGCAATTTTTGGATTGGGACTTCTCGAAGCAATACCTGAACAGCGATTGCATAGTCTTGCTGACCCTGACGACCAGAATAATGACGGCATATCAGGCCGACTAGGGATTGGGCGATTTGGTTGGAGAGCTAAGCAAACTTCTCTTCTACAACAAACTGCTCATGCCTTGATTAATGATATGGGAATTTCATCGGATCTCTATCCTTCAGCTTTTGGCGATTGCACTATCAATCAAAAAAAATGTCATATGCTGGCAGGTACAGGGTTAGAGGCAGATACAAAATTTCTGCAGACCGTTACAGACTACGTCGCTAACCTTGGGCCACCACCCCGCTCCGGTGAACCTGAAAATTTCAAGGCCGGCCAAAGTCTATTTCATAGTCTTAATTGTCACGGATGCCACACTCCCAGTCACAAAACTGGAGAACACCGTCTCACTTGGTTATCTGGACATAAAATCTGGCCTTATACTGATCTTCTTCTCCACGATATGGGAGACGGTCTTGCCGATGGTGGCGGAAGGGAATGGCGCACGCCTCCGTTATGGGGGTTAGGTCGACACAAAGCAGTAAATGGAAACTCTTTTTATCTACACGATGGCCGAGCGTTGACACTTGAACAAGCTCTACTGTGGCATGGTGGCGAGGCAGAATCATCGCGTGAAAACTTTAAAAAACTATCTGCTTCGGAGAGAACAGCACTGATAGATTTTCTGGAAAGTTTATAACCTAAAAAGATCCTTAAATTGCAGACTTTACCGAGCTGCTGATGAGCTTTACCTATACCTATCTTAGCTTTAACCCTGAGAGGGAACGCTTTCATGCTCGATTTCTATTTCTCGCCAGGATCCTGTGCACTAGCCAGCCACATATTGCTAGAAGAGATCGGTGCCAAATACGAGTCTCATCGGATCGACTTTTCTCAGAATGAGCAACAGGGTGAAGCCTACTTAAAGTTAAATCCCAAAGGCCGAGTACCAGCACTTGCTACGCAGCATGGCACTCTTACAGAAACACCCGCGATTTTAGTCTATTTAGCCGAAACACATGATCGGGGGGATCTCATCTTCAAAGCAGACCCCTATAACTTCGCTCGTGTACAATCCTTTAATAACTATCTCTGCGCCACTGTGCATGTTGCTCATGCGCACAAAGGTCGTGGCCACCGTTGGGCAAGTGAGCCCGGAGCCATCAAAGCAATGCAAGCCCATGTTCCCACGTCCATGTCATTATGCTTTGAGTATCTTGAAAATGAAGGAGTTACAGGTCCCTTCGTAATGGGTGAGACGTACTCCGTCGCAGACCCTTACCTTTATACAATTTGTCGCTGGGCTCCTGCGGACGGAGTGGATATTAGCAAACTGCCAAAAATAAAAGCGCATATGGAAATGATGGCCAAGCGAGACTCGACACTTCGCGCGCTAAGAGCGGAAGGACTTCAGCCTTAAAGGAAAATTTTAATCTTACTCAGAAGACCTTTTTATAGTGATAGTAATTCTTGAGCTATCTCAAGTGAAATTGGAGCGTCCTCTAGCAATACTGATGTTGCCTCAGCCTCAAATTGCCCCCTTTCAAGAGTAAAGGGATCTGCTGAATTCAATCGCCGGTCAAGGACAAGGCGAGCAATCAAAAGTCTTCGAGCGTCTCCTCCAGAGGAACCTAGTACAGAACCCTCCGCCGCCATCAAAGCTGCAGTATGCGCATTATACAAACCTGCCGCAGCTCGCCGACAGTGGTGCTCATTTGCTGGATCACTCGCAACTGACCGTGCGAATTCGATTGCTCGATCTAATGTTTGTAAAAGTCTTGATTTGAATTGGCCCGGACATCCTCCAGCCGCATCCAACCACTGAATAACATCTTCACGAAGGGCCTGCTCAGCATGCTCTTTACCCACTGCACGCATGACAACATCAATTGCATTCATATTTGTCGTACCTTCCCAAAGAAGGCCGATCTGCGCATCACGTATCAGCCGGGCATTCACCCATTCCTCTATGTATCCGAGACCCCCACGTGTTTCCATTGATGCTGTGGCAACTGGTACATTATCTCGGCAAGCCATCATCTTTAGCAGAGGAGTGGCGATACGAAGGGCTTTGGTTCCTGCTTCGTCATCATTGTTCGCTCGTCGCATGGCGGATGCAGCGTAGAAAAATGCTGTCAGGGCTTGCTCGGTTGGAATCAGGATATCAAGTAACTGTTCACGCATTAAAGGCTTGCAAACTACTGGCTCACCAAATTGTCTTCGGAAGCGAGCAGCTGCAAGGGCCTCATTTAAGCACCGACGCATCATACCCGCAGCGCGCACACCGTGAGAAAGTCGAGATAGGTTTACCTGGCGAAGCATTTGTTTAATGCCATTCTCGACATCGCCGACAGCATACGCCAACGCACCATCAAAAATTATTTCGCCCGATGCCATCGACTTGGTCCCAAGTTTATCTTTGAGACGAACTATTCTGTAACTGTTGCGACTGCCATCCTCTAGGCGCCGCGGCATTGCAAATAAGCCCAAACCTTTTGTGCCGGCAGGTGCTCCCTGCACGCGCGCTAAAAGCAACGCTACATCGGCATCGGCATGGGAACAAAACCACTTCTCCCCATACAAGCGCCAATGCTCTCCATCTGGTACCGCCATCAAAGTTGCTTCGCCAACATCCGAACCTGCCGCTTTTTCAGTCATGAATTGCGTGCCAGTTAGACGTTTATCAAAATCAAGTGAGGTCAAACCCTCCCAGAACATTTCTTTTAACTTAGGGTTGTCATTCCATTCGAAGTGGTAAGCCGATGTTTCAGATACAGAAAGAGGACAAAGGAGGCCAAATTCTGACTGAGAGAACATGTACTGAAACGCATATTTCACTGGAGGCGATGTTATCTCGGGCCAACCAAGGGCTCCTGGACGATGAGCCATTGCTGCCATCTGAAAGTCGCCCCAGCAAATCTTTTCCATCTCTCTGTATGCAGGGTGGTATTCAATCCAATCGATATCTCGCCCAAAACGATCTCTTGGATGAAGCACAGGACCATTTTTATCAGCAACCATGGCAAGCTGATTTAGCTGACCACCAGCCACCTCACCCATTCTCTCAAAGTGCGGACTGAAATGATCCAGTTCTGCTTGGGTTAAATAAAGGGGCAGTAAACTTTGAAACTGGTGATCAATATCAAAAAAATTTAAGCCCGCACAATCAGGGGGAATTCTGTCACTATCTGACTGCCCTGGACGAATAGCAGAACGGAATGCAAGGCTACTCGAGGAGGTATCTGGGCTCATAATTTCTAGCTCTCAAGTTAAGCAAAATTTATAAAAATCTTAATCAACCTCGTCACTATACGAAATCAAGCAGATGTCACGCTACCACGCTCAACAACATACATCCGGTCCAACAACTCCGCACAGTGTGCCGTATTAGACTCCGCGATAAGTATAGTTACGCCCTCTGCCTTTAAATTAGAGAGAATTTCAGACATTCTCTTTGCTAGAGCCGGGGCAATTCCTTCCGAAGGCTCGTCCAAAAGCAGCATACGCTTGCCAACAAGAAGAGCGCGGGCAAGAGCAGCTAGTTTCTGCTGACCTCCAGAAAGACTAGTAGCCGGGCGATTACGAAACTCTCTGGCCTCCGGGATAAGTGAGTAAACCCACGCAAGCCTTGCTTCCCAGTCCTCAATTCCTACCGCCCAAACCGGGATCATGATATTCTCCTCCACCGTCAATGAAGGCACCAATTTGCGATCCTCTGGCATGTAGCCAAACCCAAGGCCAGCGCGTTTTTGTGAAGGCAAGACGGTTAAATCAACATTATCAAATTTCATTTGTCCTGAAACTGCGTTTAGCAATCCCATTAAAGAACGAAGAAAAGTCGTTTTGCCTGCCCCATTTCGCCCAATGAGACCAACCATTTCGCCGGCTTCAATACGTAGAGAAGCATCCTGCAGAATGCGGATTGGTCCGATATCCACGTTTAGTGTTTTAACTTCAAGCATGAATAGCGTCTTCGCTAGCATTCATGTTGGGCGCATGCTCACCACCAATCACGTATTCAATAACTTGCGGATTTATAAGAGCTTCTGCTGGGGGAGCATCACATATAATTTCACCTTGGTAGAACGCTAGAACTCGATCTACGTAACGCTCGACGATCTCCATATCGTGTTCGACAAATAAAACGGTCGCTCCCTGCTCTCTAAGGGCCTGGATCACAATGTCCATTATTCCAAACTTTTCCTCAACCGAAACTCCTGAGGTTGGCTCATCCAGAAGGAGGATTTTGGGATTGGAAACTACCGCCATGGCAATATCCAGGAGTTTTCGCACCCCCTGGGAAAGGGTGCTGGCGACTTGGTCTCTATGACCAGTAATATTGTAGAGCTCCATCAACTTTTCACACTCAATCAGTAAATCAGGTGCTCTGGGAGACTGCAGCATCGCACGACCCGCTTGCTTACAGATTGAAAGCGCTGTCAGAAGGTTCTCTTCAACAGTCATGCTCATAAAGACCTGAGATACCTGAAATGAGCGGCAAACGCCCACATGGGTCGCATTCCTTGGCTCAATGCCTGTAATATCTTTGCCCTGAAATTCAATTTTACCGCTTGTGGGCTTTAGATAGCCCGTAATCATATTCACAAAAACAGTCTTACCTGCGCCGTTAGCTCCAATGATTCCAATGATTTCTCCGTCTGCCGCCTCTACATTGAGGTTGTTGGCAGCCATTATGCCGGAAAAAGATTTACAGAGATCAGTGACCCTTAAAGCCGGCACTGCAGTCATGATGAAACTCCTCTTCGCTTCCAAATTCGCTCTAACAAGGACCAGAGTCCCATCGGAAGGAAGAAAATGATGCCAAGTAAAGTGGCACCCACTATGAGTTGCCAAGCTTCAGGTGCGAGTTCAAAGGCGTAGGTTCTTAAAAATTCAAACGCAACACCACCAAGAAAAGGTGCGATAACGCTTCCTGGTCCAGCCATCACAGTGATGAAGACCAACTCACCCGAAACCGGCCAATTCACCATTGAATCCGGATCTACTTGACCGAGCGCCATAGCAAGTAACGCACCAGAAGCTCCCGCCAATCCAGCAGACATAATATATTTTAGATGAATTGCTCGAGCGACTGAGAAGCCAAGGTATTCAACGCGAAGCTCGTTATCCCTGATAGCAGTCGTCAGGGTTCCAAGGGCAGTTTTTAGATAACATTGAACAAGAATAGCACCTACCGCACAGACAAAAACAATTGCAGCAAATAGGGCATATTTGTTCTCGGGGGTCCATCCCAGGATAGTAGTTTGAGATACCGAAAATCCATCAGTTGACCCTAAGCTCTCGACCTTAACAAGGATACCGTACAGAACCATAGAAAATGCCAGATTAAGCATCGCAAAGAAGATTCCGCGATATTTTCTTAGAATAAAGCCTAGGAAAAAACCCACAAATGCGGAGGCACCAACCGCGAGGAATAACCTAAGAAAAATATCCGAAATTCCAAAATTACGATCAACCAAACCCACCACATAGGCGCCAATGCCAAAGTAAAGAGCATGGCCAAATGAAATTAGTCCCGTTCTCCAAAGTACCATAAGACCCAGGACTGCAAGACCTCGCGCCAAACCAAACATAATGTTGTTTTGGACCCAGGCCTCCATAAAGTAGCCCGCGACAGCGAGCACGAAAAATCCGAGCACTGCCCATCGAATTGTGGCATCGTTTTTTAATATTTGGTTCATTAGTTAGGTTCCTAAATTGTCCGAGCCTTAGGAGGCGCAAAAAGCCCTTCAGGACGAACGATTAAGACACCTGCCATTACGGCAAAAACAACAAAAAGCTCCAACTCAGGAAATTGATGGACGGCAACAGCTCGTAAAACGCCAACCAGAATTGAGCCAATTAATGCTCCAGGGATTGAACCCATACCTCCGATTACAACAACAGCGAAGCTAAGAACAATGACATCAATGCCAAACCCCGGTGCCACTGATGTAGTTGGTGCCACATAAGCTCCACCAAGCGCGCCAAGTGCAGCCCCAATGATAAATACTATGAGGTAAACAGCGGAGACATTAATACCCATAGCCTGACTTATTTCTCGATCATAAATCACGACAGCTATTAATTTGCCCCATTTTGTCTTGGTTAGAACCCACCAACAGCTAACCGCTACCACGAGAGCCAGAGCAAAAAGTGTCAGAGAGTATACATCGCGAAACACTCCGCCAATTACAACGTTTCCAAGCACAGCCATTGGTTGATAGGCAAAATAAGGATCAACTCCAAAAACTAAGAGTATGGCGTCCTCCAAACAGAGAAACACACCAAAAGTTGCAAGTGCAATTAAAACCTCGTCCTGGGCATACATTCGACTAAGAACCAATCGTTCTAAAATGGTACCTAGGACCAATCCAACAATGATGGAGGACGCAAAAATCAAAAGGAAACCGATCCAGTCGGGATAACCTAACTCTCCCGCTTGGGTTATCGAAAACGCTGCCGCATAGGCCCCCCAAGCGTAAAATGCCCCATGAGCAACATTCAGGATCTTAAGAACCCCAAAGACAATAGTGAGGCCTACTGAGACAATAAACAGGAATGAGGCATAGTTCAGTCCGTCTAAAAGGATAGTCACGACCTGAGCCAACATGGTCGAGCGCCTCCTATCACAAAGGTAAGCAATATTTGAGTGGCAAGCCGAGGTAATTTTTGGGTATCCTCGGCCAACCTCCTAATTGTGATACACTACCCTAGTTGCACTTTGCACCAGGCATTCCTGCGTTGAGCCAATCCTCCGAGAGGATCCCTTCAGGAGGATTTATACATTCAGCACCATAAAATCTAACTTTCTCAACCCCTGGCTCGCCCTTTTTGGCATCCCACTTCGTTAGACCATAACCTACCGGATGTATTGCCTGTCGACCTTTAGCAAGAGCCATTGAGACTTCCCCATCGAAGCTCTGGAAGCTAATACCCTTCAATGATTGCATAACTTCATCTTGGCTTGGAAATCCGCCAGCTGCTTGAGCTGCTTTGTCCATTCCTAGCTTGTAATAAAGGATTGCTTTTGCATATTGATAAGAGGGGGCAAGCGGATAAACGCCATACTTGGTTTTGTACTCACGAACGAACCATGCATTGAGAGGATCACTGAGATCATTGCGCACTAGCAAGCCATACTTGCCTCGCGTGCCTATTACGACGCCATCGGGAATTTTTTTACCCAAACTATCTACGGCAGACGCACCGGTCACTGAGACTAACTTCTTTTGCTGAAAGAAGCCTCGGACCATTCCTTGGAGCATAAATGCTTCAATATCACCATCCCAAAACGAAGTATGCACCACTGCCGACTTGTCCAGAAGCATGGTTGAAATTTCAGCTGAGTATTGACCAGAGAACAGCTTAGGAAACTGTGGTTTACTTGAAGCCTTGCTTGTTGGATCAAGCTTCTGCATCGCTAGGCTATAAAATTTCCAGCTATCCTGACCCCAAGCATAATTTTGATTTATTCCAGTGTAAGTCTTAAGTTCCGGGAACATCTCGATCATATAACGAGCTGCAGCAATAGAATCACCAACAGCGTTTCCTTGGGTCCTGAATACATGGGAACGATCTTTTTCCTCGAAGAGACGCGGAGTGCCACAAACTGACATTATGGTCAGCTTCTGTAACTCATCGGCTATTGGTGCAATTGCCATACATGACCCAGACGATATGTACCCAATAACGGCATCAACCTTTTGCTTCTCAACCAGATTTCGATACTCTGCTACCTGCTTGGCACCACCTCCAGATTCATCAATAAAAAGAGGCTCTAACGTGGCCCCACCAAAACCTTTTGAATTGTGAGGAGCAGGCAACGTACCAGCATTGATTGCGTCAATGACCAATTCAGCACCATTTTTTCCAGGCACTCCAAATGGCCCAGCTGCAGGCCCACTTAAAAAAGTTACAACCCCCACCTTGATAGTATCTTTTGCAGATGCAGACCCTGTCGTCACAGCAGCAAGCAGAAGGCAACTTGCCAACGCTGCAAGACGAGGTTTAGCTCGCTTCAGTATATTCACCATGTTCTTGTACCTTTTGCTAAAATTTGAAGACGCTCCAACGTCCAAAGGTTTTTTGTGATTATCGTTACTAGTAGCCCAAAGCTATTCCATCTTTACGAGGATCTGATCCACCGACGAGAGTGCCATTCTTGTGATCGATGAAGATAGCCTGTCCACCACCATGTGGCATTCCAATATTTGTTATTTTATGACCACGGCTGGCCAATATCTCTGCCGCAACCTTGCTAATGCCGCGCTCCACCTCAACGTTACCCTCGAACGCGAATATCCTAGGCAGATCCATCGCTTCTTGCGGGTCTAGACCAAAGTCAAACATGGAGGAAAGTGTCCATGCATGCCCTACGGGTTGGAAATGCCCACCCATGACCCCGAATGGCATTACAGGTCGCGAGTCTTTGGCTACCATTCCAGGAATAATGGTATGCATGGGCCGCTTCTTCGGCTCAATTTGGTTTGGGTGCCCATCTTCGAGGGTAAAGCCAAAACCTCGATTTTGGAGAATAACACCCGACTTAGCTGCAACAATACCGCTACCAAACCCCTTAAAGAGACTATTGATAAACGAACAAGCGTTACCGTCAGCATCAACAACGGAGATGTAAACAGTGTTGCCTTGCGGAGGCATGCCAGCCGGCGGCAAATCAGAGGCCGCATGCATATCATCAATAGAAGTTACAAGCTTAGCGGCGTAGTCCTTCGAAAGAAGAATATCTAATGGAACATCAGAAAATGCTGGGTCAGCAATGAAAGCATTTCGGTCACGGTATGCGAGCTTTGTTGCCTCTATAAGATGATGAAGCCTTGTTACATCAAGTGGCGCTCCAGCTATTGGCAATGCTTCCAACATATTGATTAAGAGTAGAGCAATTGCCCCAACACCATTGGGTGGCAATTCAAAAACATCATATCCACGGAAGGTCGAATGTATTGGATTTACATACTCCCCGGAGTGTTCTGAAAAATCAGATAGATCGTGCAATCCACCCTTAGTGTTTAACGTGGCGATAATATCTTCCGCTACTGCACCCTCATAGAAAGCACTTCGACCTTTCTCAGCGATCGCTCTCAAAGTGGCCGCAAGAGCAGGTTGCCTGAAGTTTTCACCTACGGTTGGAAGCTTACCCGCGGAATTGAAGTATACTTCCCGCGCGCCCGTATCCTTAGAGAGCTTTCCATACCCATTTGCAAAGTCGACGGCTGTGCGCTCATGGACAGCAAAACCCTCTTGTGCATAACGAATTGCAGGCTGAAGAATTCGATCTAAACCCAGACGCCCGTGATCTCGAGATAGTGTTTCCCAAGCATCTATAGCACCAGGGACTGTAACGACATGAGCACTAGTGGGATCTAATTCCCTGATACCCTGATCTTTAAAGAATTCGATATTTGCTTTGGCTGGTGCGCGACCTGAACCATTGAAGCCTATTGGAACTGCGGCATTAGAGGGTTGATAAAGACAAAAGCAATCACCTCCAATTCCTGTTGAACCAGGCTCGGTTACACACTGGACCGCACAAGCGGCAATTGCAGCGTCCAAAGCATTTCCACCTGCCATGAGGATTTCAATTGCAGCCAGCGTAGACGATGGCTGACTAGTAGATGCCATGGCATTTCCCGAACGGGCGGCTGACCTGCCAGGCATGTGAAGATCACGCATTTACAAATCCTCAATCAGTGAGTGAATGGAGCTTAAGTCTCATTAAACAACAAGACGTAACTTCTAACCTGCAGCAGATTTTTTTTAAACAAGCCGTTTTTTGGAACGCAATCCTAAATTTAACAAGACATTCTGAATGACTAGTCATTGAAGCTAGTGAATGATTTTGATTGCATTGTTGGATGTTGGGCAGGGCAAAGTTTCCGTTCGTTCAAAATTGAGATCGTCCCAATTCTTTTGTCAAGAAGGTTTGAATTGAAGCTTTGCCAGGCGAGCATAAAGACCATCAGAGGCCATTAGGCTTTCATGTGTGCCTTCCGAAACAATTTGACCTTGATCAAGAACCAATATTCGATCTGCATTCTGCACGGTTGCGAGACGATGTGCGATAACGAGGGTAGTTCTATTTTTTTGTAATCGCTCCAAGGCAACCTGGACACGTCCTTCGCTCTCAGAATCAAGAGCGCTGGTTGCTTCGTCAAGTAATAGAATTGGAGGATCACGCAAAATTGCACGAGCAATTGCAAGTCTCTGACGCTGCCCTCCGGATAACCTTACCCCTTTTTGCCCTAGATCTGACTGAAACCCTTCAGGCATTGCCTCAATAAATTCCAATGCCGCCGCTGCCTCAGCTGCCGCACGAACTTCAAGATCGGAGGCGTCTGGTCTTCCGAAGCGAATGTTCTCGGCAACAGTCGTTGAGAAAATAGCCGGCTCTTGAGGCACAAAGCCAAAATTGCCTCTAAGTGCAGGTGGATCCATTGCGGAAGTTTCGATCCCATCTAGCATGATTTTGCCAGTCTGCGGATCATAAAAGCGGAGTAAGAGCTGGAAAATTGTAGTCTTTCCTGCTCCTGATGGACCAACTAATGCTACGGTCTCTCCTGATTGGATTGTAAAAGAGATTTTATGGAGCGCTGGTGTTTCAGGTCGGGCCGGATAATTAAACGAAACATCCTCAAAACTAATATCACCTTTAGATGGTTTTGATGGATTAACGGGGTTGTCGGGTGATTTGATCATCGGCTCTTCAACCAATAATCCTAATAATCGCTCTGTAGCTCCCGCAGCTCTCTGAAGGTCACCCCAAACCTCACTTAAAGCACCAACTCCTCCAGCCGTAACCACAGCGTAAAACACAAAAGCTGATAGCTCACCGCCTGTCATCTCACCCGACAAAACCATCCGACCGCCTAACCATAGGACAAAACCGACAGCTCCAAATACTAGTAAAATCACAGTGGCGGTTAGCCATGCTCGAGCTCTAATTCTCCGCACGGCACCAGAAAATGCATGTTCAAGCCTTGAAGAGAAACGTCCTAAATCTGCTTGCTCCTGGGCGAAAGCTTGAACAATACGGATCGCATTGACACTCTCTTCAACATGCTCAGATACTGCGGCAATACGGTCTTGATTTTCACGACTTAAGCGCCTGACTTTACGTCCAAATATTATTATGGGAGCGACAACAACTGGGATAGCTACCGCCGTCGCGCCTGTTAATGATGGACTTGCGATAGACATCAAAATCAAGCCGCCAATTACAAGCAGAAAATTTCGTGCAGCAATGGAGGCAGCAGAACCAATGACTGTCTGAATTACTTCGGCATCAGCTGTCAAACGTGATAGGACTTCACCTGTGGGCCTCGTCTCAAAGAATGCCGGACTAAATTGAAGTACTCTTGCGTAAACGGCACGGCGCAGGTCAGCAACAACGCGTTCGCCAATCCATGTCACGAGAAAATATCTACCAAACGTACCTAACGCGAGCAGTACGATCATAACCGCAAGCCATAATAGCGCAGAATTCAGTACACTTGGATCATTAGCTGAAAAGCCAAAATCAATGAGCTTTCGCAGCCCCATGCCGATAGTCAGAACGGCGCCAGCGGCAAGAAATAATGCCAATAAGGCTGCAAAAATCCTAGCTTTATATGGCTTAAGAAATGGCCCCAACATTAGAAGTGGCTTCAAGTCACTTCTTCGTCTCACAGGCGCTTTATTGGTCACTGAGCAAGAGCCCTTTCTAAACAGACATTACTCCGTTCGCGTAGCGCAGCCGATACACCCGGGTCAACCGGTACGGCAGTCGCAGGACTATTTAATGATCCCAACGAGCCTCATGAGCATTTAAAGGAGAAGCCGGCAAATCCCACCTTGGTGGAGTATCGGAGAGTTCCGTCGCCATTGGGACTCTGCGGACCTGACCATAAGGGCCATTTTCTTCTATCATATGCGCCGCAACGCTTGATTTCGATGGGGCCTTCGCATTAATGGCGTCAATCTCTCCTAAGTCTTCAAGCCATCTTCCGGTCCAAGCTAGCGCTGTACGGACGCGCCAAGCACCCCCTTCTTCCCGTTGACGCTTTAAAGCACTCATCGCGGCAGCCGCCATTAAGTACCCACATCCATGATCGAGAGCCTGAGCTGGCAGAGACTTTGGTGCCCCATCTACAAGACCAGCCGCTCGACCTCCTGCTTCGGCAATACCGGAGACCGTTTGCACTATAGAGTCAAACCCGCGCCTAGATGCCCAAGGCCCCTCATAGCCAAAAGCACAAAGGGTTACAGACACGATAGAAGGATTAATTTCTTTCACTGCGTTGGGCCCAAGACCCGCTTTATCGAGCGATCCAGGCCTATACCCTTGAACCACGATATCGGCCTCGCCAACCAGTTTTTCAAATACCTTCCGACCTTCAGCCGTCTTAACATCTAGCATGGCATTTCGCTTACCTGCTCCACCATCAAGGACAAGTGGACCACGATCCGGATATCTAGGTGGGGTTATCCTCAGCACGTCAGCACCAAATGCTGCGAGCGTGCGACCGCAAACTGGTCCAGCTATCACTCGTGTCATATCAAGCACGCGGATACCTGACAGCGGTCTAGTAGGGGAACTTTTCCATGGCTTAGGATCTGCCTCGCCAAAACGTTCGATCTCCGTTAAGCGCGCACCCTCTAGAGCACGCCCTTGGGGGGTCCCCCTCCATTCAGATTTTGATCGCATCATTCCACCGGGAAGACCGTGATCAATCATGACTTGCTCAACCTCAAGACCAGTCATTTTGTTTAAAACTGACTGCATCCCAGCTCGAGAAATAGGGGCTCGAAACGCAGCGGTTGTAGCTGCCATATGATGGGTGTAATTGCAGTGGAGTTGGACCCATCGCCCATCGCCGCATCTATAATGCCCGGAAATATCATCCCAAATGTATTCGGGCTCGACTCCCACTACATGAACGTGACGTTCCGAATTAAAACCAATGGAAGCAGCCTCACGGTTTACAGAGATTGTTTGGTTACGTCCGGTTCGCGCTCGCCATACTTCAGCTGCAGCAAGTCCCGCAGCTCCCTCAGTAACTTGAGCGCAGAGGCCAACTTTGAAGGCAGAGGGCAAACCGGGTCCTTCTCCGGAGAAACTTATACTTGACGTAGCTTCTGAGCATCCAAGCTCCGCCCAAACATCAGCAAAGACCTTCGATGTTTCACTAACCATTGCCTATACCGCTCCGGCTGCTCGGGAAACTTCTTCCATCTTTTCCAATGTAGTAGTGGTTGAAATAATGTTTGGATCCATCTTTATGTTGATTACCGCAGGCCTTCCCGAAGCCAAAGCTCGGTCAAGAGCAGGTCCAAATTCGGCTGTTTTTTCAACTGTTTCTCCATGACAGCCATAAGCCTCAACCAACTTATGGAAATCAGGATTCTTAAGCTCAATTGCTATTGCACGACCTGGATGACGCTTTGCTTGGTGTGCACGAATGGTGCCATACATCCCGTTATTGAAAAGAAAAATCACTGGATTGCCGCCGTATTGGGCTGCGGTGGCTAATTCTTGACTGGTCATCATGAAACCGCCATCTCCAACGAAACCAAAAACCTTACGATTGGGAAATGCTAAGGCTGCTCCAACAGCGGCTGGCACTGCATAGCCCATCGCCCCACTGGTAGGAGCCGCAAATGTATGTAGTTGTTGGAATTGCATATAACGCATAGCCCAACCAGAAAAATTACCCGCATCAACAGTTACGATTGAGTCAGCATCAGCCCTTTTACGGATTTCTGCCATGCACGTTGCAAGGTCAAGATCTCCATCCGCGGCAACTGGAGTTGCCCATTTTTCAAAATCAGCTCTAGCTGTTGCTCGCCAATCAGCCCATGGGACCTGACTACTTTTGAGTGCTTTTGCTGCTGCAGCGAAGGAGGACATGCCAGACTGAATGCCAAGGTCAGGTTGATAAACACTTCCTATTTCTTCGGCAGATGCATGGATATGTATAAACTTCTTTGACGGCTTAGGACTGTCCATCATGGAATAGCCCTGGGTAGTAATTTCACCAAGCCGTGCACCAATCACTAAAAGCAAATCAGCATCTTTCACCATTTGGAGAAGCTTTGGAGCAGGTGCAGTTGAAAGGTCTCCAACAAAGCGATCACCAAAATGGTTAATGATATCCAGGCGGCGAAATGAGCAAGCCACTGGAAGGTCCCAAGTTTTAGCAAAACTTTGGATATCGTTAGCTGCCTGCTGACTCCATCCACCACCACCAACAACCATTAAAGGCCGCTCTGCGTTCTTTAACATTTCAGCCATAGATTGCATGTCTTCTGTGCTCGGCGCAGCACGGGTGTACCGATAAGGAGCTGCATCAGCCACACTTGAAAAATCACGGAGCATGTCTTCTGGTAACGCCAATGCAACCGGACCAGGCCTGCCTGACATGGCGACAGAAAAAGCACGAGCAATATATTCCGGGACTCGCTCCACATCCTCAATCTGCGCGGTCCACTTTGTGACCTGACCAAGCATTCTCCTATAGTCAATTTCTTGAAAAGCTTCGCGATCAAACTGATCTCGCGCCACCTGACCAATAAGCATTATGAGTGGGGTAGAATCTTGGTAAGCAGTGTGAAGTCCAATAACTCCATGACAGGCACCTGGTCCCCGGGTAACCATCACAACACCCGGCTTACCAGTTAATTTGCCATAGGCTTCAGCAGCATTGGCAGCACCTGTCTCATTTCTACAAGTGTAAAGCTTGAAATCTTTATGATCATAAAGCGCGTCCAAAAGCTCCAGATAACTCTCACCTGCCACGCAAAATGCAGTGTCACAGCCATGAATACGAAGCTGATCCGCTAAGACCTGGCCACCGTTTCGCATATTAGTATTAGCCTTAGTTGAGTCGGACATGAAAACGCTCCTGATTACTAATTTGTTCTTTTGCAGAAGACCCTTCAGAGCTCTCGGTGTCAATTGCGCTTGTAGTTAATTCAGTTCTGCCTATATTCCCGGAAAATTTCCCTAACCTAGCCCGCACGATTTTCGCGCTTGGCACGCCCAAGGACGCTTCTCGCGATGGATATTCGCAACATTGCAATAATTGCCCATGTCGATCATGGAAAAACAACTCTAGTAGATTGTCTGTTAAAACAATCAGGAGCCTTTCGTGAAAATCAGCGCGTGATGGAACGCGCGATGGACTCCAACGACCTAGAACAGGAACGCGGGATTACAATCTTGGCAAAGTGTACATCCGTGGAATGGAAGGATGTGCGTATAAATATTGTCGACACCCCCGGACACGCAGACTTCGGTGGCGAGGTTGAACGGATCTTAGGAATGGTAGATGGAGTCTGTCTTTTAGTAGATGCTGCTGAAGGTCCGATGCCTCAGACAAAATTCGTACTTTCGAAGGCATTAGCTCTTGGTCTTAAGCCAATTGTAGTCGTTAACAAAGTCGATAAGCCAGAACAACGAGCCTACGAGGTCCAGGATGAAACTTTTGATCTCTTTGGCGTACTCGGCGCCAATGAAGATCAGCTCGACTTTCCATGTGTTTTCGCCTCTGCCAAAGCTGGCTGGGCTAGCTTAGATCCTGAACAAACCGGCGAAGATATGGCCCCTTTGTTTGACTTGATTGTTCAACACACACCTGAGCCAGAAGTATCTGTAAACACGCCTTTCAGAATGCTTGCTACTACATTAGAGAGTAATCCCTATCTTGGACGTATACTGACAGGCCGAATTGAAAGTGGCTCTATTAAGGCGAACGCACCAGTTCACGCACTTAACCGAGATGGTGAGCGCATTGAAGCTGGTCGCGTAACCAAAATTTTAGCTTTTCGCGGGCTGGAGAGACAACCGATCGAAGAAGCTTTTGCCGGAGATATCGTTGCACTAGCTGGCTTAGCCGAGGCTACCGTCGCTGATACTGTTGCGAGCCCTGATGTCACAGAACCTTTACCAGCCCAACCTATTGACCCTTCAACACTAGCTATGACGTTTTCTATTAATGACAGTCCTTTGGCAGGTCAGGATGGCGACAAGGTAACATCAAGACAAATACGTGATCGACTAATGCGCGAAGCAGAAGGAAATGTTGCGATCCGCGTAACTGATACTTCGGATAAGGACGCGTTTGAGGTTTCGGGCCGGGGAGAACTGCAATTAGCTGTCCTGATAGAGCAAATGCGACGTGAAGGTTATGAACTTTCAGTGAGCCGTCCGCGCGTCCTCTTCCGTAACAATCCAGAAACTGGGAAACGCGAAGAGCCTATGGAAGAGGTCTTTGTTGACGTTGATGAAGAATATGGTGGTTCAGTAGTTTCATCGATCTCTGAACGAAAAGGTGAATTGCAGGAGTTGCGTCCCTCGGGAGGTGGAAAGCAGAGACTCGTTTTTCTTGCGCCTGCTCGCGGTTTGATTGGGTACCACGGTCAATTTCTCACTGAAACGCGCGGAACTGGAATTATGAACCGCGTCTTTCACTCTTATGGCCCGTATAAGGGCACCATAGCAGCGAGGAGAACTGGGGTTCTCATTTCTATGGAGAATGGAAAAGCCTCTCCATATGCTCTCTTCAATCTTGAAGAACGCGGTTATTTGTTCATTCCAGCAGGGGTACCTGTGTATCAAGGAATGATCATTGGGGAGAATGCCAAACCGTCAGATCTAGAAGTAAACCCGCTCAAAGCGAAACAGCTAACGAACTTTAGGGCTGCGGGCAAAGACGATGCTGTTACGTTAACTACTCCAATTGACATGACCTTAGAAAAGGCCCTCGCCTATATTGCTGAAGATGAGCTCGTAGAGGTGACACCAAAAGTCATTCGGTTACGCAAACGGTTTCTCGACCCTCATGAGAGAAAACGCGAGGCCCGAAAAGCTGCGGCGGTAGAAGCTGCAGAATAACTATTCTGCAGCCATTAACCCATCTTCAATATCTCTATGGGTCCTTGCATTAGGACGCTCCTGGGGAGGCCCATATCCTCCCCCGGCTGCAGTTTGAACAATCAGTCGATCACCTTTGCGAAGAGAAAATTGGCATTTGGAAGGAAGATCGATTGTCTCCTCTCCTCGAATTACTTGGTTCTGTGCCGTAGAGCCTGAATGACCGCCAAATATTCCATCTGCGGCAATTTTAAATCGATCACCATAAGTGGCAAACGTGACCCCATCCTCGAGTATTTCGTAAACCTTTCGGAAAGCCAGCCCACCGCGCATGCGGCCACGACCAGCAGAATCCTTTATAAAGCTATAATCAATACATCTAAAAAATTGGTGATCCATGTCTGTTGCTTCAACAGGAATGTTGGCGCAATTTGATAAAGGGCTATCCGCGCCGTCTATCCCATCATTTCTAGGCCCTGCTCCATATCCGCCCCCAAAGATCTCTAAATAAATGTCATAACCATCTGGCCCTAACCAGGACAAACAGCACGCTGTTGTAGTGTCAGTACCTGTTGCAATAACGCTCTCCGGAGTAGCTTTTGAAAGTGCCTTCATCACAGCATCAAATGCTCTGTAACTAGGTAAAAGGCGTGCCCGAACTGGTGCTGGGTAGCGAGGATTTAAGATAGACCCCTCTGGAGCTTTTACTGATATTGCTCGCGAACAACCGTCGTTAAATGGAATGTCAGGATCAGTCAAAACAGATTTTACAGCTGCCACTGCGGCGGAGACCGTTGAGGCAAACGGATTATTCATATTGGAATTGACTTGATCGCTTGTACCAGAAAAATCGATAGCCATAGTGTCACCTGCGATGGTTACACTTGCTTTCACTTTGATGGGCCCTGACCCCTGACCATCATCATCAATTGCATCTTCACCTTTAAATATTCCATCCGGCGCAGCTCGAAGAGCGTTACGTATCCGACGTTCAGAGTAGTCGAGCATCTCACTCATTGCTGCAGCGAGCTTAGATGATCCATATTTGTTAGCGAGCGCGATTAATCTCTCAGCACCTACTGCATTGGCGGCAAATTGAGCATCTATGTCGCCAAGGGTTGCATCAGGCATACGCACATTGGCTCGAACGAAAGTTTCCCATGGGCCACGAACCCAATCCCGGTCCCTATTTAGTTTAAGGGCAGGAAATATAAGACCCTCTGAATGGATGTCGGTCGCATTAGGATTAAGACCAGGCGCTCCTCCCCCAAGATCTATATGATGAACGACAGTCGCTGAAAAACCAATTCGCTGCTTTTGGAAAAATATTGGACTGAAAAGGAAAATATCCTGGATATGCTGTCCACCAAGATAAGCGTCGTTAGTGATGAAAAAATCACCCTCTTCTAAAGAGTCTAATTCATGACGTTCTGAGCAGTATCGAAAAGTGTGCGTTATGGATCCCAATTGCATCGGTATAAGTTCTGCTTGTGCTACGACGCTTCCATCTGATGTCATCAAAGCAGCAGAGCAATCCTCAGCCTCCCGCACTATGGGAGAATGAGCAGATCGTATTAACTTTGCACCCATTTCTTGGGCGGCTGCGACAAGCGATTGCGCAATCACAGCTTGTTCGAGCGGGTCAAGAGCCATGAATCAAACTTCCTTTTGAATAAGGATGTTACCGGATGGATCAAGACGAGTTGACCATCCAACAGGGATAAAGACTGTCGCAAAACCATCATCGATCAGTATTGGGCCATGAATCACTTTTTCTTTCAAAGCCGCTCGAGAAACTAACAACGCCTTATGTGTTTTTCCACGTTCAAAAAGTTCAATTTCAGTTTCAACTGCCTCATCAAAATTCAGAGATGTTTCAGGAAATGCTGGTGGTGCCAATGAGCCTCCAGCCCTGTAGGCAACAATTTCAATTGCTTCCCCCTTGGGTTTAGCAAAGGAATACAACTGCTCATGGGCCTTTCTGAATAGATTTTCCAAATCTTCATGAGAGAGATTAGGTAAGTCGGACTCAGAAATGCTTACCGGCGCTTCAAACGCTTGGCCTCGATAACGCATATCCAACAGGTAAGAAAAAGTATCTGGTTGTTGTATCTTATGATCAGCAAAATGAGATTTGATTGAATCATTCAGTGCTGTGAAATGCTTTCGTACTATCTCTGGTGCGGCCGAGTTCAGTGGTTGCCTATCTGTAAGTGCGTCATACCTAGCATAGTCTGCAACAAGCAACCCAAGGGCCGATAATACCCCAGCAAAGGGAGGTATAATAACAGATGAAAGCCCAATCTCTTCGGCAACACGGACCGCGTGCATTGGTCCTGCACCACCAAATGCGACTAATGAGTAATCTCTGGGGTCCCGACCACGTTCAGTCGATATCCGCTGAATAGCACGCGCAATATTGGACTCCGCAAGCTGGATGGCCGCGTCTGCTATTTCTAAAATTGATTTACCAAATTGGTTGGCTAGAGATTCAAACGATCTGCGCGCTTTTTCAACGTCTAAATGCATATCCCCAGCCAGGAAGGCTTCAGCTTGCATAGTTCCACGCACGACATGAGCATCAGTGATAGTTGGAGCCATTCCACCTCTACCATAACATGCGGGACCAGGGTCAGCGCCAGCACTCTCAGGTCCCACCCGCAACATACCTCCATCGTCTATCCAAACGAGTGAACCACCACCCGCCCCAACAGTAGCCATGTCAATGACGGGGGTTTTGACGGGCAGACCGCCAATCTCAGTAACTGAAGCTAAAGAAGGTTGACCATCGGGAGCCAGGCAAACGTCCGTCGAAGTGCCTCCCACATCTAAAGTAATAAAGTTTTTGTGACCTGAACGTGCAGCTTGTCGAACTGCGCCCACCACCCCAGCAGCTGGACCGGAAAATAAGGCAGAAATTGCATTCTCTGCCATAGCGGCGGCCGGCATTCTTCCACCATTGGACTGCATCACCGAAAATGCCCCATCGAAGGCTTGTTCAGTGAGCGTAGCCTCAAAACGCTTAAGGTATCGACTAACTACTGGCTGAACATACGCTGAAAGAGTAGTTGTCGAGGCTCTTTCATATTCTCGAAATTCTTGTGCGACTTTATGAGATGGTGCCGTTGGCATTCCTGGAAACATCTCTTCTATAATTCGAACGAGGGACTCTTCATGTAAGGGATTTACGAAGCTATTAAGAAGACAAATCGCGACAGCATCAAATTCTCTCTCCCCAAGGACGGAAAGAATAGATTTGCGCGCATCTGTTTCATTCAGTGCGGTTACTATTTCCCCATTAGGGCCAAGTCGCTCTTCAACTTCTATCGTATCACGCCGACGAACAACGGGCTCAGGCTTTTCATAGTGAAGGTCATAGATCCTGCGTCGTTGGTGCCGCTGAAGAAGCAAAAGATCTCTGAATCCTTTGGTTACTATCAGCGCAACCCTTGCGCCCTTCCTTTCTAAGATAGCGTTCGTAGCCACGGTTGAGCCATGAGCCAGTTCACCAAGGCCTGCAATGTCAACGCCACCTTTGATTAACGCATTAAAAGCACCCTGATCAGGCGACTGCGGCGTAGAGGGTGCTTTTGCAACTGCAATGCGCCCGTTTTCCACGTATACAAGATCCGTAAAAGTTCCGCCTACCTCAACCCCCGCGCGCGAAAAACTGACCGTCAACATCGCCTCCTGACCAAAAATCAGCTGAAAGCTTAGTAAACCCACACGCCAAGGGATAGATCATAGAAATCAATTAATATTTGGACTTAAAAGCCTTTTCCCGAAGACTAAATCCATTTCTATTAGGAGATTTAGCCACATACTTGCTGGTCAACCCTGTTACAAGCCAATCAACATCAGATCAATCAATCGCTGTCACTGAAGATTAAACTACACACAGAATGCTGAGGTCTAAAAGTTCAGTCCTTTGGGCCATCAACTCGAATACCAAGCTCTCGAAGATGTCTTGCATCAGCCGCAGCCGGAGCACCCATCATCAGGTCTTGAGCTTGTTGATTCATAGGAAATGCAATCACTTCTCGAATGTTAGGTTCATCCGCCAGCAACATGACTATCCTGTCAATTCCTGGAGCTGAACCACCATGGGGCGGAGCACCCAACTTTAGCGCGTTGATCATTCCACCAAAGCGTTCATCAACTACTTCCGGTCCATACCCTGCGATCTCAAAAGCCTTGTACATAATCTCAGGTCTATGGTTCCGTATTGCCCCCGATGACAGTTCTACGCCATTGCACACGATGTCGTACTGGAAAGCTTTGATTGTGAGGGGATCTTGGCTCTCAAGGGCCTCCATTCCCCCCTGCGGCATAGAAAATGGGTTGTGAGAAAATTCGATCTTTTGCGTTTTTTCGTCAAACTCAAACATTGGAAAATCGACAACCCAACAGAACCGGAAGGCACCCTGCTCCACCAGGTCGAGTTCCTCACCAATTTTAATTCTTGAACTTCCGGCAAACGAAGCAGCATCAGCTGGCTTGTCACATATGAAAAACACAGCGTCGCCATCTTCTAGGTTGCATGCCGAGCGGATCATCTCAACACGTTCGGGACCCAAGTTATTGGCAATAGGTCCAGCTCCTTCTCCATCTCTAAAGAATATGTACCCGAGACCTGGTTTACCTTGCGATTGTGCCCATGAATTCATTCGGTCACAAAACGCTCGACTACCACCGCCGGGCCCTGGTACCGCGCGAACCACTGCGCCACTATCAATCAATCTTGCAAAAATCTTAAAACCTGAATCTCGGAAAGCCTCGGTTACATCTTTAATTTCGATCGGGTTTCGAAGATCCGGTTTGTCTGAACCATATTTGAGCATCGCTTCTTCGAATGGAATGCGTGGAAACGGTGCAGGTGTTACAGAGCGCCCTTCTGCAAATTCTTCAAAAACGCCATTCAAAACGGGTTCTATCGTTGCAAAGACGTCTTCTTGCGTGACAAAGCTCATTTCAAAATCAAGCTGGTAAAATTCACCCGGGGATCTGTCTGCGCGTGCATCTTCGTCCCTAAAACAAGGTGCAATTTGAAAATAGCGATCGAAGCCAGCAACCATTAAAAGTTGTTTGAATTGCTGAGGCGCCTGCGGCAATGCGTAAAATGATCCAGGATGCATTCGTGAGGGTACAAGAAAGTCACGGGCGCCCTCGGGGCTGGCAGCCGTCAGAATCGGTGTTTGGAATTCCCGAAAACCTTGCTCAATCATTCGTCGACGAATTGAAGAAATAACATCAGAACGTAAAGCTATGTTTCGTTGCATTTTCAAGCGACGAAGATCAAGGAAGCGATAACGCAATCTTGTTTCTTCCCCGTAGTCATCATCACTGTTGACTTGGAGGGGGAGATTTTCCACAGCAGACTCGATGTGTCCTTCGCGAACTCGCAACTCAATGCCCCCTGTGGGCATTGCATCGTTAATTGTATCGCTTGAACGGGTGACACACGTGCCTGTAAGCGTAATTACACTTTCAAGTCTTACATTCTCGGCTAGAGCAAATGCTTCCTCACTAACATCTCGATCGAAAACGCACTGCGTCAGACCATAATGATCTCTCAAGTCTATAAAAAGCAGACCACCGTGATCACGCTTACGATGAACCCAACCTGAAAGTCGGACTGTCTCATCTACGTTGGAGGGCCGTAATTCGCCGCATGTATGAGTACGAAAAAGATGCATTAGAAAGACCTCTACAGGAACGCCAGGTGTTATACGGCTTTAAGAATTTTTGGCCAGGGAGGCACGTACATTTTTAGATAAAAAGATAGATGGACGTGCGCTCGCCTCGCAATTTTATAACCTTATGCTATAAGCCGCTTTCGATGACAAATAAGATTAATTTAATAGCCGATCAGTCGGCACTCTCGGCATTCTGCAAGAACATAGCAGGATCGGAATATATCACCGTAGATACAGAATTTCTGCGTGAGTCTACATTTTGGCCAAAGCTATGCCTCGTGCAGGTTGCAACGCCAAATTATTCAGGGATTATCGACCCATTAGCGAATAATATAGATCTAACACCGCTGCTTAATATTATGGCCGATCCTTCCGTGAAGAAGGTTTTCCATGCCGGCAGGCAGGACATGGAAATTTTTTACCGGTTAATGAAACGAACCCCAGCCTCCGTTTTTGATACACAAATCGCTGCCATGGTCTGCGGCTACGGCGATCAAATTGGATACGACAAATTAGTTGCCGCAATTACACATCATAAAATTGACAAAGGCACCCGCTTTACGAATTGGGCAGAACGTCCACTCTCTCAAGAGCAACTCGTTTATGCGTTATCGGACGTTACCCACCTATGCAAAGTTTATGAGCACTTACAAAAAATGCTCTTAACCACTGGGCGCTCCGAATGGGCGTCGGAAGAGCTGCAGTCGTTAGTTGATCCAAGCACATACGAAATAGACCCGGATAACGCTTGGAAGCGTTTGAAAGCTCGAACAGATAAACCCCGTTTTCTTTCAATTCTCAAATCAGCAGCAGCCTGGCGTGAGCGGGAAGCAATGCGACGTGATCAGCCAAGAAATTGGGTGATGCGAGATGAGGCACTACTCAACATAGCCGCCCAAGCGCCTAAGGATGTGAATGCTCTAGCAAGATGCAGAGGTCTTCCGAAAGGATTCATGAACAGTCGCCCAGGCCAAGATCTTTTAGCTCAGGTTTCCATGGCAGCTGAATTACCAGCAAGTCAGGCACCAAAACCAGAACCACGCCGTCAGTTAGACCCAGAATTAGCGCCTACCGTAGAATTATTAAAAGTAATTTTGAAAAGATCGGCTGAAGAACATGGTGTTGCTCAACGTCTAATTGCATCAGCCGAAGATTTGGAATCAATTGCTTCAGGCCAAGATAGCAAGGCTCTAAGTGGCTGGCGAAACGATATTTTCGGAGCTGATGCTCAGAAGCTAATTCGAGGCGAACTAGGCTTGGCAATTTCCAAGAATAAAGTGCGCATCTTCAAGATTGCATCCAATCAGGCCTTGGCCGAGTAATTCTCAACAATTTTGCTCTCAAGCCCCAGCGCTTCGGCAAGGTTTTTAAAACGCCTTGTTGCCGTCTCACCAAGCATTTCTGCCTTATCACCCACGATAAGAAACAACGTCTCACCTGCTTGCCTCAAGTGGGTTTCATCCAAAAGACTTCTACTTTTTTTATAGTTTGAACTTACACCTATTGCGTGCGCTAAACGGAAAGCAAAGCCTAACGCAGACGCAATTGCACGTGTCTCTGGGTTAAGCAGTTCAATTGCGGGGCCTAAACCAGATTTTATCCCATACCCATGGTATCTAGCATAAACCACCGCGGCTAAGAATGCTCTATCTATGTGGGTCATACCTCCAGCCGTGAGAGTTAAAGTGCGAGCCGCAGCGTTATGCCCCCGATAATCAGGATGGTCATGGCCAGACATATCGCTCAGCCACGCTGCAGCTTGAACCATTCGAAAATCGACCACAGTTTCAGGGAACACATTCTTTACCCACTGAGCTATCTGGAAGCCGTCAAACGGAATACGAGCGCCCGCAAGTCCTAGTTTTATGCAATGGTCGATAAGAGGGTCACTGTTACGAGCATCAGATATCAAATCCTCAAAGAGCACACCTTCTCGGAGACCAAAGCCTGAAAATATTACTTTTTCAGGCAAAACCTTTTGTAAAAGTGCAGACAAGAGTCTGGCTGAATAAGGTGCCATTGAACGACGTCTGCTAGAGATGCCCTTCAACTGGTTTGTTTGCTTAGGCTGAAGATTGCCAACTTTATTAGAAAGCTTGAGAGCTTCAGCACAGCTGATTTCATACTGATGGATTATCTTGATAGGGTATTTCGTCTGCTCGAAATGATACTTTGCGAGAGAGCGCCAAGCGCCACCAACCAAATAAAGTGCGCGGTTCGATGCGATCCCGTCAGCAATCGCAGACATTGACCGGGCTATTTGCACTTGTTCCTCTGGCCCTCCAACTATCTGTCCTAAGGCCAGAGGACCAATTGGCAGGGATTGTACTGAATATACCTCTTCAGCTCTTATATCTGCAATCTCAAGACTGCCTCCGCCTAGATCACCTACCACGCCATCGGCATTTGGAATGCCTGAGATAACACCAAGCGCGGATAAACGCGCTTCTTGTTCACCCGATAGAACTTCTATTTTTTGGCCCAGCGCTTGTTCAGCGTTTTTAATAAAAACAGTGCCGTCCGATGCATCACGAACTGCTGCGGTTGCAACAGCACGAAGACTTGTCACGCACAAATCATCGGCAACTTTTCGAAAGCGCTTTAAAGTTAACAACGCTGACCCGCTACCCGCAGGATCAAGACATCCTGTTGAAAGCAAATTACGGCCTAGCCCGCTCATTGCTTTCTCATTGTAAAGAGGGGCTAAACAACGCTCTGCACCATCAAAAATAACCATGCGCACAGAATTAGAGCCAATGTCGACAACTGCAGGGCGAGAAACATTCCGTGAAATAGCCAACGTTTCTAAATCCCACTCAAGGCTTTACGAGCCGAAGGTCAGGGGTTTCTGTGGGTTTAAGCGCGCTGCCACGCCCAGACAGACTTGGGTTCAACATAAAATACTCATGAGCACTAAAAGGCTTAGGTTTTTCCTTTAATCGGGAATAAGTCCCATCCGAATTAAGTTTCCAACTCTGACTATCATCCAGAAGATTGGCTATCAAAATCTGCTCAACAATCTGCCTTCGAACGGTTGGATTTTCGATTGGAACTAGGGTCTCTACACGCCTGTAAAGATTGCGAGGCATCCAGTCAGCTGAAGAAATAAAAACTTTTGCAGCTTCTGATGGCAAACCGCCACCATTACCAAAGCAGATCATCCGGGCGTGTTCTAAGAACCGTCCTACTAGTGATTTTACAGATATGTTCTCCGAAAGACCTTTTACCCCAGGGCGGAGACAGCAAATACCGCGAACGATTAATTGAATTTGGACACCTGCTGCAGAGGCGGCGTAAAGCGCATCAATAATCGTTGGATCAACAAGTGAATTAAGTTTTGCCCAGATAGCCGCAGGCTGCCCAGCTTGAGCATAGGTTATCTCTTTATTTATTAGATCCAGCAATGATTGCTGCATCGTGTCAGGGGAATAAATCAGCTTTGCCATATCGGCAGGTTTTGCGTAACCGGTGATGTAGTTAAAGAGAAGGTTGGCATCTCGAGTAAGACCAGGGTCACAAGTGAAAAATGAAAGATCGGTGTAAGTACGAGCGGTTATAGGATGATAATTCCCTGTTCCAAAATGGGCGTAACAACGCAGTTCCTTGGGCTCCTGCCGCACTATCAGGCTCATCTTGGCATGCGTTTTGAGCTTCATAAAACCATAAACCACTTGCACACCGGCTCGCTCTAAATCGCGTGCCAACAAAATATTATTAGCCTCATCAAAACGAGCTTTTAACTCAACGAGAGCGGTTACACTTTTTCCCGCTTCCGCCGCCTCAATAAGAGCTTGCACAATCGGACTGTCAGGGGTTGTTCTATACAGAGTTTGCTTGATTGCCATCACAGCAGGGTCACGCGCCGCTTGCCGCAAAAATTGAACAACAACATCAAAGCTCTCGTAGGGATGGTGAACAACTATATCCTTGGCTTGAATAGCTGCGAAACAATCACCACCAAAGTCACGAATACGTTCTGGGAAACGAGCCTGGAATGGCTCAAACAATAAATCTTTCCGAATATCATCAATAAGTTCCGAAATATCGCTAAGCCCAACCATGCCTTCCATAAAAACAACTTCGCTTATTCCGACATCTGCTTCTCTCGCAAGCTCCGCTGCTAGAGCTAGAGGAATACCCGCATCACAAGACAAACGAACTACATGGCCACGCCGACGTCGCTTTAAGGCACTCTCAAATAGGTGAACGAGATCCTCCGCTTCTTCATCAATTTCGAGTTCGCTATCACGAAGTATGCGAAAGCAACCGCCCCCCTCTACATCGAAGCCGGGGAACAGCCTTTCGGTAAACATACCCGCAACGTGTTCAATCGCTATCGCACGAATTTTTTGACCAGGCAGGCGAATAAAACGTGGAAGTCGATTGGGGAATGGCAAGATAGCTGTTACTCGTTCCCCGTCATTCTGACGCTTCAACTTCAGTGCAAGACCATATCCATTGTTAGGAACAAATGGGAAAGGGTGTGCTGGATCAACGGCAAGGGGGGTCAGAACTGGAAAAATTTTATGATCAAATTGCTCATTTAAGAATTTCTGGTCCTGCAAGTTCAGATCGGTTGGCATCAGTACATGCACATCAGCCAATTTTAACTCTGCTTGCATTTCATTCCATCGAGACTGTTGATTTTCCAAAAGGCGCCTTGCCCGAACATCAATTGCAGCAAGCTGTTCTTTTGGACTCATCCCATCGGCAGATAGTGTTGTAACTCCGGCATCTACCTGCCCTTTTAATCCTGCTACTCGAACCATGTAGAATTCGTCGAGATTGATTGCTGAAATTGAAAGAAAACGAAGTTGTTCAAAAAGTGGGTGGGAACGATTGGATGCTTCTTCGAAGACTCTCTCGTTGAAAGCCAACCAAGATAGTTCCCTGTTTATCAACCTCACTTCAGGAGATTCTAGGTTTTCAGGTGAAATTTCCATTATATCGATCTAGTCGCAGGATTCTTATCTTCCAATTTCAAGAACAAAGCATGTTCCTTATGTTGCCTTCTCAGAATCAAATATTTCCTGGAAATGCGCCTCCGTCCATCAAAACATTCTGTGCCGTCATGAAGCCCACGTGATTACTGCATAAGAATGCACACACAGCTCCAAACTCCTCCGGCGTTCCAAAACGTTTTGCTGGGTTTTTTCCAACACGTGCAGCGTAAACATCTTCGTACGCCTCGCCTGCTCGATCTGCTGCAAAACGCATATTGCCGGTTAGACGGTCAGTCTCGAATGGTCCTGGGAGCAAATTATTAATCACCACATTATGCTGAATTAGCTCGCGGCTTATAGTTGAGGCAAAACCAGTCAAAGCCATTCGGGCGGCCGTAGACAGTCCAAGGTTTTCCACGGGCATCTTCACGCTAGCGCTCGTTATATTGACGATCCTTCCAAAATTGCGAGCAACCATCTGATCCACAACCTTAGTAATCATATCTGCATGCCCGAGAAGTTGAGCCTCTAGTGCAGACAGCCAACGCTCTCGGGTATCAGTTCGAAAATTCCCCGGCGCTGGACCCCCAGCATTAGTTACCAAAATATCTATCTGAGGAGACATTTTGATGAGAGCTTCCCTAATTTCGATCTGGGTAATGTCACCTGCGAGAGTAAGGACTTGTATTTCTGGATTGTCTGCTCTGATTTTGTCGGCTGTCTCTTCCAACGTTTCTTTTCCACGAGCATTGAGCACAAGATTAACACCTTCTGCCGCTAGTGCGGCTGCAGACCCCTTACCAAGTCCCTTTGAAGCTGCTTCTACGATTGCCCATCTGCCTTTGATGCCAAGATCCACGACGCTACTCCTGAAGTAAAAGGTCTTTCTGCATTTCCACTAGCACAGAACGTGCAAGAGGGATTGTGATACCAGAGCGTCTAGAAAGAGCTGCCCTATCTAGACGGTCAGCCAATTCCCTGGCCGTAGCAAAACTTCGCTCTGCTCTCAACAACAAGTAATTGATAGTTGCTTTATCAATAACTAACTGGCGGTCTGCAAGTTGCTTAGCGAGGACTGCAGCGAACAGACCGTCATCTGGAGGGAGAACCTCAGAACTTTGCAAAGCCCGAAGGCGCGACGCAAGATCAGGTAAAGCTACTGACCAACGAGCCGGAGCATCACGGGAAACAAGCAATAGACCGCCCCTGGTCTCACGCGAGAAATTCAATAAATGAAAGAGCTTTGTTTCTTGAGCAGCTGGCAATTTTTCGATGCCTAAGTCCAAAACAATTTTAAACTTCCGACTACAACCAAAATCTAAAACTTCAAGCCCATTTAAATCTATAACTTCAGCTCCTACGCGCCGCGCCCAGATCTGAGCTAGATGCGTCTTTCCTGCCCCCTCTAATCCCCAAATGCATGCGGCATAATTCGGCCAATTCTCAGATTCATCCAGAAGGTCACGAGCGGCTTCATTGCAAACTGCGTGGAGAAAATCCGCCTCTGCATAAGTGGGTTGATGAGGTAACTCGAGCGGATACTGTTTGTTCAAGCCGGGTCTCCGCTTTCGTGATGACTATCA
>VMBT01000209.1_pt1 | contig 39104 bp, 36 predicted proteins | sample 4404301 | NCBI WGS metagenome assembly VMBT01 (sample SAMN12238535, study PRJNA552566) | marine metagenome | isolation source: Coastal seawater | place: USA: coastal Georgia, Sapelo Island | collected 2008-08/2009-08
AACATCTTTCTTGGTGAATTTTTTACCCTTATTCATCTTTTTGGGAACCCAGAAAAATGTATAAAACTCCTCATTCATATCTACAGCGGTATCGTCGTTAGATTCATTAATTATATCTACTTCAAGGTTAACACTGGGATCGCCCACATTTTCTATTACAGGTGCCTGATTAATTTCAGTTTTAGGAGCAGTACGGTCCTCCGAAACTGCTTTTAAACGAGAACCTTTCTCGGCCTTATAACCCAATCCAACCATTAGCCCGGCAAATTGTTCAAGGGTCATGCCGGTAATTGAAAGCATATCAGAATTACACTCGAATCCACTTTTGCTATCCTGCAGTCTAAGCATGTCTGCTAGCCGTTCAAGCATATCTATGCGAATTGCCCTGTCTCCAGCATTACGATATCCAGACATCGTGTCTACTCCGCTCAAACCCAAGGAGGTACTTGGCACAGTAACTAGTCCAGGTGGCGGAGCACTCGGAAATTCATGTATTTTTTTCGCCAATGACCATAAGACCAATCTTAATCTCGTTGGAGCAGGCTTTAGTAGCAATGGCATAAAAATTGTATGTTGACCAAAACGCACTCCATGTTTTCTTAAGGTTGCTCTCGCATCCTGGTCCAGTGACTTCACTGTTTCAGTTACAGTTTCTCTTGGAACCAATCCAAAATTTTCCACCAAGGTAAACGCAAAACCACGCGCTAGGCCGGTTAGCTTATCATCTCTCTCTAATGCCAGCAGTGGCTCAAACAAAGTTGCAATCTTGCGATCTATAAAATGCTGAAGCCTCCGTTCAACTTTTTGTTGAATTTCAGTATTTACGTAATCTTCAATAAAAACGTGAATACGCGGTTTTAAAGGATTGTCACCAGCTAACAACTTTCCAACCGCAATTTCGCCCCACATCAAACCACCTTGATCCGTGAAGTCTATTTCAGTATCAGGAGCATTGTAAAATCTATCGGCCATCAAATTGAAATGAGGTGCTAAAGCCTCCATTGCAGCAGTTTTCAAAGCTTTGGCCTCAGCACCGTTTGCCTCTTTATCCGCCATAAACCGGAAGCCTTCAAGCTTCCCAACGAATTCACCCTCCACACTCACTTTACCTTCATTATCAACCTCGGCCAACAGAGCCTCCTTATCTTTAAGCCGACGCAATAACACGGAAGTACGTCGATCAACAAATCTTTTTGTCAGACATTCATGTAATGCATCCGACAACAAATCTTCAATCGAGCAAGTCCTATTACGCCAATGATTTTCGTCATCAACCCATCCTTTTCTATGGGAAACATATGTCCAAGTTCGCATATATGCTAGTCTTTTTGATAAAGTATCAATGTCTCCGTTGGTGATCTCTAATGAAGAAACTTGTTTTTGTAACCAATCATCAGGAATTCGTCCCAAATCAAATAAATTGGTGAAAATCGTCTCCAATAATGATGCGTGTTCCCCGTGACCGATCGACCTAAAATCTGGAATACTGCAGACTTTCCACAAGAGTTTAACAGCCTCTGGCTCCTTGACACGTTCGACTATCGAGTCTGATTGATTTAAAGTTTTCAACACTAGAAAATCATCAGAATCTCGCGCTTTTATGAGTGATGGATTGTCAGGTAACACCTCTAATGATGCAATTAGTCTGTCAATCGTCCCAAATTCTAGATTCGTATTTCGCCATTGCAAGGTTGTTTGGGGAGTAAAACGATGCTCCATTATTGAAGTTGCTACTTTTGGGTCTAAAGGTTTCGCTTCTCCTGTAACCCCAAATGTCCCATTATTCATGCCGCGCCCTGCGCGACCAGCTATTTGGGCCAACTCGTTGGGAGCAAGGTCCCTGCTACGTCGTCCGTCAAATTTAGTAAGAGAAGAAAATGCAACATGATTAACATCTAGATTTAGTCCCATACCAATGGCATCGGTTGCTACAAGGTAATCAACGTCACCATTTTGATATAGTTCAACCTGAGCATTTCTAGTTCTGGGACTCAAAGCGCCCATAACTACAGCTGCACCACCCTTTAGTCTCCTCAAAATCTCAGCGATGGAGTAGACATTATCAACAGAAAAGCCAACAATAGCAGATCTGGTTGGTATCCTAGATATTTTTTTAGATCCGGTGTAGACTAGTTCACTTAGGCGTTCTCGCGATATGAAATTTGCATCAGGCACCAAACTTTTTATTGGATGGCGCATGGTTTCTGATCCAAGAAAAAGTGTCTCAAGAGAACCGCGTGATTCTAGAAGTCTAGCCGTAAAAACATGCCCCCTTTCTGGATCATTAGCTAATTGTATTTCATCGACAGCCAAAAACTCACTACTCATCCCTTCAGGCATCGCCTCAACAGTACACACCCAGTACTGAGCTTTACTTGGCACAATACGCTCTTCGCCAGTCAAAAGAGCAACGCTAGAAAAACCTCTCAAGCGGACAATTTTATCGTATACTTCTCGAGCTAATAATCTTAATGGAAGACCAATAATCCCACTTTTGTAGCTTAACATTCGCTCTATAGCATAGTGAGTTTTGCCAGTATTTGTGGGACCGAGTACTGCAGAAATTCTTTGGAATTGTTTCATGTCCACAAGTCTCTTCGTATATCAGTTCAATTTAAAGCCTGCAGTGGCTACTATGAAGAAACAGCATTGTACAGTACCGTTTAGAACTTTAATACCTCAAAGATCAGATAAGACTATTAAAACGAAACTTTCACAATTATTGCCGTAACGGTAAGTTTGAAATCAAAGTAAAAAGGCCGCTATACTATGGTCAGTTCAAAATTAACCTAGTAGGTATAATTTCATGTCAAAAATAATTGACGACGCCGTCGCAGCATTAAAAGAAAAGATGTCAAATACATCTTTTGAAGGTTCAGCGAAGTTCGAAATTGAGACTGAGGGATCGATCGTAATTAGCGGAGGTAGCGTATACGCTTCTGACGATCCAGCAGATGTTACATTCACAGCTTCGGTAGAAATATTTGAAGAAATATTTAATGGTGAGCTTGAACCAACTGCTGCATTCATGACAGGAAAGTTAAAAATAGATGGGGATATGGGCACTGCAATGCGGTTGGCTAACGTCTTTAGCTAATGGACCAGAGCGCTCCTTTCCTTAATGATGTTTTCGAATGGCCCAAGGGCGCAATAACCAGCTATGAAACAACATCGGATGGAATAAAAATCAGAACTGGTATATGGGCGGCCAGAAATCCAGCAGGAACGGTTTTTGTATTTCCAGGAAGAGCCGACTATTTAGAAAAATATGGTGGAATAGCCAATAATTTACTTGATAGAAATCTAAATGTTGTAACGATAGATTGGCGCGGACAAGGTCTTTCTGAGAGATTACTTCAGGACAGAAATATTGGTCACGTAGAAGACTTTAAGCACTACCAAAATGACGTTGCGGTAATGATAAATTATGCTAATACCGCCAAGCTTGCAAAACCTTGGATAATGTTCGCGCATTCTATGGGAGGCCTTATTGGTTTAAGATCACTTCACAACACCTCAATCTTTGAAAAAGCAGTTATTACATCACCCATGTGGGGTATTGAAATGCCTCCAATTTTGAAATCTGGAGCCCCAATTATTATGTCTTTGATTTCGTTACTTGGAAAAATGGAAACTTACGCTCCGACAACAAATTCCGAAACTAGAATTCTACAAGAGGACTACAAAACTAATAAATTAACAAATGATCTACAAAACTTTACGTTACTTGGGCGGCAAGTTGAACAATATCCAGATTTACAAATTGGAGGACCAAGCACCGCTTGGGTAAGTGCGGCGCTCGATGAAATCGAATTTCAAATTGGAAGTAAACCACCCAGCACCCCAGCACTTTGTTTTTTAGCTGAGGAAGAAGAAATTATCGATAGTTTAGCAGTAAGAACCTTTTGTGATAGCTGGGATACTTGTGATTTAATTTACATACCAAAAGCAAAGCATGACTTGCTAATGGAACAAAATTCTATTTTAGCAAGGTTACTTTCCAAATTAGATGAATTCATCAAAAATAATTAATAAATTTTTTGAGTACTCTTGCTGCTAATGCCATAGCACCCTAGTTATCACCATAGTGTTTTGAAAAGGTACATAATGGTAAATTTTAAAAATATTTTCTTTGATAAAGAGTTGGCGGCAAATGAGAAACAGTTAGGCAATTTGCCAGAATGGGATCTCAACGATTTATATACCCATACAGAGAGCCAAGAACTCAAAAACGATTTAATCTGGCTTAGGAACGAATGTGAAATTTTCGCAACTGATTTCAAGGGAAAACTTGTTAATCTTAGTGCAAAAGAATTCTTAGCCTGTGTCAAAAGAAATGAAAAAATTAGTAATGTTAGTGGACGACTAATTTCGTATGCTGGTCTGCGATACTATCAATCAACCACTGATGGAGAACGCACTAAATTTTTATCTGATATTCAAGAAAAAATTACCATATACACTTCTTCATTAATTTTCTTCAATCTTGAGCTAAATAAACTACCTGATGGGCAGTTAGATTTGTTGTATTCACAGAGCGAAGAACTAAGTCGCTATAAGCCAGTATTTGACAGGATCCGTGCACTCCAGCCCTATCAATTATCTGATGAGTTAGAAAAATTTCTACATGAACTGGGAATCGTTGGAGATGCTTGGGAAAAGCTTTTCGATGAAACCATCGCAGGCCTCGAGTTTTCGATCGGTGATGAGACACTCAACCTCGAAAGCACACTAAATTTGCTTACTGACCATGACCGTTCAAGACGCAAAATGGGCGCAAACGAACTATCTAGGGTTTTTTCTAAAAATATTAAAATATTTGCACGTATTCACAATACACAAGCAAAAGAAAAAGAAATTATTGACCAGTGGCGAGGCATGCCCTCTCCTCAATTTGGACGCCATTTGTCAAATCATGTTGAACCTGAGGTAGTCGAAGCTTTGAGAAATGCAGTTGTGGCTTCTTACCCCAAATTAAGTCACAGATACTACGAATTGAAGCGTGAATGGATGGGATTAGAGTATCTGGAGATATGGGATAGAAATGCTCCGCTACCAATGGAGTCAAATCAAACCATAACCTGGAAAGATGCCACAAAATTGGTACTAGATGCTTATTCAGGTTTTGACACTAGGATGGCAGAATTAGCTGAACCATTTTTCTCAAAGGGCTGGATTGATGCGGGTGTTAAAACAGGAAAAGCACCTGGTGCCTTTGCCCATCCAACAGTGACCAATGTGCACCCTTACATTATGTTAAATTATCTTGGAAAACCTCGTGATGTCATGACATTAGCGCATGAATTAGGGCATGGCGTTCACCAACTACTTGCATCTAAACAAGGAGAAATGCTCTCTTCAACACCTTTGACCCTCGCCGAAACAGCTTCTGTTTTCGGTGAAATGTTAACTTTTCGTAAGATGTTAGATGCGGCTCCAGATCTGCAATCTCGCCAAATTTTAATGGCTAACAAGGTTGAGGATATGATCAATACCGTCGTGAGACAGATCGCTTTTTATGACTTCGAATGCAAACTTCATGATGCACGTAAATCAGGAGAATTAACGCCGGAGGATATAAATGCTCTTTGGATGTCCGTACAGGCTGAAAGCCTCGGGCCAGCTTTTAAATTTATGGCAGGTTATGAAACATTTTGGGCATATATTCCACATTTCGTTCATTCTCCATTTTACGTTTATGCCTATGCTTTCGGTGACGGCCTGGTTAATGCTCTATATGCAGAATATGAGGAGAACCCTACCGGATTTTCATCAAAGTATTTTGAGATGCTCGAGGCAGGTGGTTCAAAACATCACTCGGACTTGTTAGCTCCTTTCGGGCTGAATGCTTCAGATCCAAAATTTTGGAGTAAAGGCTTATCAGTGATATCATCTATGATAGACGAATTAGAAAAAATGAAATAATTCCTCCAAAATAGACTTCTGCAATCGAAAGTTTATTTAACTTGTAATAACTTAACGTTGAACTATTTCTCTCGAATGAGAGGTTTACTATGAAAATACTTTTACTTGTTTTTTCAATACTTATTGGAGCAACTACGATGTCTAATGCTAGTCAATTTGTGTTTAAAAGCGCTGACGGCGGAGTAATAAACCTAGAAGATTTTAGGGGCAAACCAGTGCTGGTGGTAAATACCGCAAGCCGATGCGGATTTACGGGTCAGTTAGAGACGCTTCAAAAGCTTTCGGATTCATATCAGGACGAAGGATTGACTGTGTTAGCGGTTCCATCAAACGATTTCAATCAAGAATTGGCAACTACAGAGGCCGTTAAAGAATTTTGTTCAGTTAATTACAATTTAACTTTGCCTATGACTGAGATTACCTCTGTCAGGGGTAAGAATGCCCATCCCTTTTTCAAATGGGTAAAAGAAACAACTGGCTTTTCACCGAAATGGAATTTCAACAAAATTTTGATTGATCCATCAGGTAAAGTGGTTCAGACATTTGGTTCGTTAACAAGGCCTACTTCTGGAGCTATAACTCGTGAGATCGAAAAATATTTGCAACTGGAATTAAGCGATCAAGTATCGGGATAGTAGCGCAACAGAAACGATCTACCTAGCTACTTTTCGTCCAATCTACGATTTCATCGACGAAATAATCATTCATGGATGGTGACATTATATCTCCACATATTACGTGTGAGTTAGGATCGTCGTATTGACCCACTTCCACTACTAATTTTGACTTTATACCACCCCAAGCGTCAAAAACTCTTTCTATCAACCAGGGCTTAACGACTTTATCTTTTTTTGAATAAAGAAACAGTGCAGGCCATTTAGCCTCTGAGAAATCAAGCATGGCAATTTTGTTTGTCATTTTTGCCATTTTTATAACTGACTGCGTAGAGTATCGCGTGGTCCAATAATAACTATGAAGCTCTCCTCTCGGTTTAAAACTCCTCTCACTGCCAAATATTAATGGCATCCAGACTTGAGAAAATGGCCAGGTTAAGATCCCCGACATTTTTTTATTGAGACCAAAATTTGGCGAGATAAAAACTAACTTATCCCCGAGTTTAAAGCCAGGCTTTGATAATGCCAAAGCTGAAACAAGAGTTCCGCCAGTAGAAGTGCTAACTACAACAATATTTTCCCCAATTTGGTGACCGATTGCGATAGCCTCTGCCGTATCGTTCAACCAATCTTGAATTTGTGCTTTCGACATTTCCTTACTGTCGCACCCATGACCAGTTAACCGAGAAAAGTATAGATTTGCATTCAATTTATTTGCAATTTTTTCAGGTACTGGCCTTACTTCCTGAGGACTCGCAGAGTATCCGTGAATGTAAACAATTGCTACCTCAGTCTTTTCACCTGGACTTGAAAACCAAAAAATTCTTTTTTTTAAATCTTTTTTTAAGTTTGGAATACTATCTTCTGATCTAACGAGATACTCATCTAAATTCTCGCCGAGAAGATGGAACTTTTTCGAAGCCTCCACTGGCACTTTTTGCTTCAAAAATATTAGATAATAGATAGTTAAAAAAAAGACTGTGCTTGAAATAATAAGTGCTATAATCAAAATGTTCCCACTTCTATTATTAGCTCATAGATAGTTTGCTCTAGCAGTTTCAAGCAAGTAGGCGACGAAAACGAATGGTCTGCTTTGGAAACCAATGTAAGGCGCATATTCTCACAATTGATGTGATTGAGTAGTTTCGTAGCAGTTTGAATGTCCACAGAATTATCTTCTGTTCCCTGTAACATTCTAATAGGGCATTGTACTGCAAGCGATTTTTTGAAAATAAGATGGTTTCTACCATCTTCAATTAATTTAAGTGTTAATGGGTAAGGTTCATCATAATCAGATGGTAAAAGTATTCTGCCCGAACTCACTAACTCGGACTTTTGCATATCGCTTAAATTTGACCAAAAATAATCTTCAGTAAAATCTGGTGCCGCTGCAATGGTAACAAGGCCAGCTACTCGGTCACGCAATTTTTGATATATTAAAAATGATATCCAACCGCCCATAGACGATCCTATTAAAATAATTGGGCCTTTTGTTTTTTCAGTAATCATCTCATATGCGTCTTGCACCCAGTCACTGATTGTGCAGTTTTGAAAGGTCCCTGAACTTTGACCATGACCGGAATAATCAAATCTTAAAAAACCATAGTGATTTTTTTCCGCCCACTCTTCTAAATGAGTAGCCTTAGATCCCATCATATCCGACATAAAACCTCCTAAAAATACCAATGTAAAACGACTTCCTGCCTTCGCAGAATATGCAAGATTTTTATTTTTTTTAGTCAGAAATTTTATAGTCATAATCAGCTTCTACCCGTTTTAGTTTGTCTCATAGTGTTACAACTGATTACAAGCCGAATATTAAAAAAATACAAAGCTTTCTTGACCTCCATTCAGCAACGCGGCATTAGTAAGCATATACGCAACCGGGCGTTTCGTAGGCGCCGAAAAGACGAGAAGTACATGGAAAAAATTATTATAACATTCCCTGATGGCAGTAAACGTGAATATGACGCTGGAATTACTGCTGAAAAAGTAGCCCAAACAATCTCAATATCTTTATCTAAAAAGGCGATAAGCGCTGACTTAGATGGCGATCATTGGGACCTTCAATGGCCAATATATAAAGACGCTGAGCTATCAATTAATACTTTGAAAAATAAAGATCGAGCAACTGAACTGGTTCGCCATGACCTTGCTCACATAATGGCTCGAGCGGTGCAAGAAATCTGGCCTAAGGTAAAAGTGACAATAGGTCCGGTCATAAATCATGGTTGGTATTATGATTTTGACCACGAAGAACCATTTACCCCCGAAGATTTGGGGAAAATTGAAAAGAAAATGCGTGAGATCATAAACTTGCGAGACGTTGTCCGCACTGAATTATGGGATAGAAAAAAGGCAGTCGAATATTATACAGCGAAAAAAGAGCCATATAAAATAGAGTTAATCGACGCCATACCTGAGAATGATAATATTAGAATGTACTGGCACGGGAACTGGCAGGACCTCTGTAGAGGGCCGCACTTGCAGAATACAGCACAGGTACCAGCTGATGCTTTCAAATTAATGTCGGTTGCAGGTGCCTATTGGCGCGGTGATAGCAATCGTCAAATGCTGCAAAGGATTTATGGAGTTGCTTTTCTCAATAAGGAAAATCTTCGTGAACATTTGAACATGCTTGAAGAGGCCGCAAAGCGGGACCATCGAAAACTAGGTAAGGAAATGGATCTTTTCCATATGCAAGAAGAGGCACCTGGGCAAATTTTTTGGCATCCAAACGGCTGGAAAATCTACACACTACTTCAAGATTACATGCGACGCCAACAAGAGGCAGGTGGATACGTAGAGGTTAACACACCGCAAGTAGTTGACAGAAAACTATGGGAAGAATCTGGACATTGGGATAAATATCAAGAGCATATGTTTATCGTAGAAGTAGACGAGGAACACGCCCGTGAAAAATCAATAAATGCTTTAAAACCAATGAATTGCCCGTGTCATGTTCAAGTTTACAATCAAGGTATAAAGTCTTACCGGGATTTACCTTTAAGAATGGCTGAATTTGGGTCATGTAACAGGTATGAACCTTCTGGCGCACTACACGGTATAATGCGTGTCAGGGGTTTCACGCAAGATGATGCACATATTTTTTGCCAAGAAGGTCAGATTGAAAGTGAAACTAAAAAATTTATAAATTTTCTTTCAGGTGTATATAAAGATCTAGGTTTTCCCAACTTTGCAGTGAAGTTCTCTGACAGACCAAAAAACCGGGCAGGAAGCGACGATGTATGGGATAAAGCTGAAGGTGCTTTAAAAGCTGCAACAACTTCTGCCGGATTTGATTTTGAATTGAATCCAGGTGAAGGAGCGTTTTATGGCCCAAAACTAGAATTTGTTCTTACCGATGCAATCGGTCGCGACTGGCAATGTGGAACACTGCAGGTTGACTTCGTTTTACCAGAACGTTTGGATGCAAATTTTATCGGTGAAGATGGTCAAAAACATAGACCAGTAATGCTTCATCGTGCAGTGTTAGGTTCTTTTGAAAGGTTTATAGGGATCTTGATTGAAAACTTTGCCGGTAGACTACCGTTCTGGCTAGCCCCAAGACAGGTGGTTGTGGCGTCCATAGTCACTGATGCAAACGAATACTGTGCTGAAATAGTCGATGCATTAAAAACAGTTGGCATTAGAGCAGAAAGTGATCTCAGAAACGAAAAGATTAGCTACAAAGTGCGAGAGCATTCTGTAGCAAAAGTTCCAACCATTTTGGCCATTGGAAATAGGGAGGTTGAAGAAAGAACAATAACTGTGCGCACATTAGGTGAAAAGCAAACAAAAACAATCGGTTTTGAGCAAGTTATTCTAGAGTTGCAAAACGAGGGTATCCCTCCAGATATGAGAAAAGACTAATTCATAGGTCTTTAGGCTAAAGGCTGAGCTTTAAACCGACTTAAATCTTTCAATAATCTGCGTCGTCCATCCAACACTATAATTACCATTTTGATCTTTAATTATAGGACGTTTTATTAGGGTAGGATAAGCTTGAAGTAATTCTATCAAAGGAAGCTGCCTATCGATTTCAGACAAAGAGCGCCAAGTAGTGGATTTTTTGTTAACTATATCATCGCCATAAGTGTCAATTAACTTTATTATCGCCGTCACAGTAAAAGGCACTTCACGGATGTCAACAAACTCAGCACTTTGCAAAACTTTCCTAGCAGCTCTGCATTTATCACAGTTTTTTAAACCATATATCAGCATCTTAGTACCTTATTAAAAAAATTAACTGGCTAAATTGGAAATTAGCACTAACGTCCTCTTTACGAAAGAGGTCTAGGGGTTTTTAGCCCCATGAATTACAAAAGTGCCAGTTTCGAGAAAGATTGTATGAATATTATAAGGATCAAAATATGCCACAAGGAAAAGTAAAGTGGTTTAATACGACTAAGGGCTTTGGTTTTATTGAACCAAGTGACGGTGGAAATGACGTTTTTGTTCATATCTCCGCAGTCCAAAAATCTGGTTTAAAAGGCTTGGCCGAAGATCAATTAGTAAATTTTGAGCTTGTTGAGGGGCGAGATGGGCGACAAATGGCTGACGAACTCAGTCTTGCTTAACCACGGTTGGGATTTTAACCCTACCGCTTGCTAATTTGATAAAATCTTTTACAAATGGTTTCTCCAAATCGAAATCGCGGGTTGCGGCATAGAGCTTTCGTGTTACCCCAGTTGCATTTAGCCTTAATTTAACAAGGTCATGGCTCAAGTTTCTATCATTTAAAACCCAATCCGGAAGCACAGACACCCCGCGGTTGGATGCTACAAGTAAAAGTATTATTGAAGTAAGCTCTACGTGTCTTACAACTTTTGGTTCCACCTTCGCTGGGATAAGAATTTGACTGAAAATATCTAACCTTTTTGGTTCAACCGGATAAGTGATAAGCGTTTCATCTACAAAATCTTTCGCTTCGATAAAATCTTTCTTCGCCAACCTATGTTTAGGAGAACAAACAAATATCGGTGAGTAATCAAAGAGGGGTAAGTAACTTATCCCAGAAATTTTCTCCGGATCAGATGAAACTACTAAGTCAACTTCCTCTTTTTCCAGAGCCGGTAATGCGCCGAATGCTAGACCTGGCTTAATGTCAATATCGATATCCGGCCATAATTTTCTAAAATTTTCTAGTACAGGAAATAGCCATTCGAAACATGCATGACATTCGATGGCGATATGTAATCTCCCAGCAGTTCCATTTTTAATCTCATCAAATTCATTCTGAATTGAAATAACTTCCGGGAGTATACTTTCTGCTAGTTTTAGCAGTTTTTGTCCGGCCGCGGACAACTTTAGTGGCTTAGCGTTTTTGATAAACAGAGGTACGCCCGCATTCTCCTCTAACAACTTTATCTGATGACTTAAAGCAGACTGAGTCAAATTCAGGATCTCGGATGCGTTTGCTACTCCACCATAATCATGGATGGCCTTAATCGTTCGCAGATGGCGCAACTCCAAATAAATCTTCAAATTATTTATCTTTCAGTAATCTAATTGATATTCTATATTTTCACCGTTTTTAAATAAAAATTGAAAAAATAATTTCTGTCAAATTTCCCTTAATACACATTAAACACGAGGCAGTCGAATTATATCTGCAGGTTTCATTTCTCCAATTTTGGTTTGCACAACTTGATTATTATAATTGAACCAAAACTCTTCGTTTTCGGTAGATCTTCTTCGTATACCATCCGGCATCAGAAGAAAATCAAGTTTAATCTCCTTGAATAATTTTTTATAAAATGCAGCTAACCCCTCTTGGTCAATCATCGAAGCTAAGTAAATAGCACCGGACTCCTCTTTGGTTGCAATTACTTGACCACTTTTCAATTTCAAATATGGGCTAGCATTATTATCAACTTTAATGGTCTCAATATACCGACCTGCCCTACCTACCGGGTCAATCTCTAAAGAAACATTTGACGGCAAAGTTTCTACTCTTAAAATTCGAGATTTTACAAGATTGATTTGCGGAGGTAAATTTTTCGGTATTTGCATATTTCCAACTCGGGCACCGGTTCGAGGGCCGAAAACAAGCGTTGCCATGGCTTTGGAGATACGTGAGATCAAATCAGTGGAAATGTGAATAGCCCCCACTACTGATATCAACTTATACCCAGAAAAATCTTCAGTATTTTTATGCACAAAATCAACATTTAAGCCTAAGCGCCGAAAGGTTCTATAGTGATCCATAATTAGTTGAAAATAATTAAGACCTTCCCCCGTGGGCTGTACGTTCCATGCAGCATCAGCATCATAATCAAAATAAATAGCCACATCGGACAATCCATTAGAAATTTCTGGAGATGCGTCCAACTCTTCTTTTACTTGCCTAGCCTCAAAATAACCTGGTGCTGGAGCATTGTCTGGCTGTAACAGCCCTGAATGCATCTGCTCCTGAGCAAAAGGAACTTGACGCCACCTAAAATATGACACGGTCTCAGCTCCATGAGCAAAGGCCTCCCATGTCCAAAGCCTGACCATTCCAGGCAAAGGTTCTGGGTTATACGGCGCCCAATTAACAGGACCAGGCTGTTGCTCCATGACCCACCATCGACCACCACACACTGCTCTATACAAATCATGATGAAATGCCTGAAAATCAGGGTCGCCCTGACGAAGAAAATTATTTTTTTCGGTTTCAGTTGCTCCAGCTCTATCAAGCAAAAACCCAAGTGGATAGCTGTCCCAACTTGCTATATCTAAATCCTCACCGACGTCAAAGTGATCAAAATCGGTAATACGGCCCATGAAATTATGGATAATCGGGGCTGATGAATATTCTCTTATAATTTGGGTTTGAATTCTATTGAAAGTAGTTACTTGTGAACTTGTAAATCTACGGAAAGCCAATGCATGGGCTGGGTTTGGTTCAGTAACAGTCAAATTTGGCAAAGGTATCTCATCATATCCTTGATACTCCATTGACCAGAAGACATTACCCCACTCCTTATTCAATTTATTTACATCGTTGCCATAAATCTTCGCCAGCCAATTCTGAAAGGATTTTAGTGCAGAAGATGAATATGAAATGGTCGTATCATGACATCCATACTCGTTGTCGGTTTGCCACGCTTGAATATACGGACTAGACCCGTAACGTTCTGCTAACTTCGTTACAATTTTAGAACACTGGTTTCTGTAACCTTCGTGTGAGAAACAGTAGTGCCTTCGGGACCCAAACCCCCTTGGTCGTCCGTCCGCATCTAATGCTAACATATCTGGGTACTTCTTTATAACCCAGGTAGGTGGCGTAGCAGTTGGAGTTCCTAAAATTATGGACAAACCTGCTTGACCCAATATCTCTATTGCACGATCAAGCCATTCAAAAGAGAACTCATTTTCTTTGGGTTCTAATCTTGACCAAGAAAATTCACCAATACGAACCCATTTTAATCCTAAATTAATCATTTGCTCAGCATCAGTTTGCCATAAGTCTTCTGGCCAATGCTCTGGATAATAGCAGGTGCCTAACTCGCGCTTATTAGGTTTCATAGCTTTACCTGGTGTTCTTCTTGTCCGACACAATCAACTTCAATCAAAAAAGTTTTTCCATCATTTGGGCAAGCATTATCTAAATCTACAGAAGCTGATGTAGCAAATAAAGTACTCATATTTTCACCTCCCATAGCGGGACAACTAATCTGCTTTGCGTCGAACTTGAGTTCACTTACAAAGCGGCCGTTTCTATCATATTGAGCAACCCTTGAAGCGCCCCACTGGGCGGACCAGAGATTGCCAGAGCGATCAATAATAGCACCATCTGGATTTAAATTGGCTTCTCTAAGGTCGATAAAAACTTCTGGATCCGAACTAGGCCAGCCACTTTGGTCTAATGGAACTCGCATGATCTGCCTTTCTGGCGTATCACAAAAATATCCAAATTTTCTATCCGGCGAAAAGCAAATAGAATTAGATATTGTTATGTTTGGAAACAATTTGACTATTTTCCCCTCAAAGAGTCGATAAATTGAGCCAGCTTGGGGTTCAGCGGCGACTCCCATTGTACCAATCCAAAAGCCTCCAAAGGGATCCGCACGCCCATCATTAGATCTTGTAGACAAATTATTACTTTCAAGCTGACAGATTTGCTCACTCGAACCTGTTAAAATATTAAACAATCTTAAATCAGTAGCCGATGCTACAAGTAGCGTTTCATTGGATACCCACCCGGCTGCTGAAACAAAGCATTCAAATGTCCAAGACTTATGATTTGAGCCATTGGACATGTGCATTGTTCTATTAAGTATATCAAACCAGAACAGCGTTTGAAGTTTGGGGTGCCATAAGGGTCCCTCTCCCAGCATATTAATCGTATGATCGAATACTTTAGGTAATTTCATTGGAGGCACAGTCGTATGCTGACACAATTTTTTTTGCTTTTTTCCCAACAGAAGAGACGGTGTCACCTACTTTGTAAAGATAGTTTCCAATACCAAAGCCAGTTACACCGGAAGCCAGCCAATCAGCAAAATTGCTAGGTTCGACACCTCCAACAGCATAAGTTGATAGACTTGGTGGCAGAACTGCTCGAAGGGCTTTAAAACCATCAATCCCCATAAGAAAAGCTGGAAACAATTTTATCCCATCAGATCCGCTGTCGATAGCACCAAAACATTCTGTAGCAGTGAAGCCACCAGGATAAGATCTCATTTTTAGCTTTTTTGTTTCTCTAATAACATCTACGTTAACATTAGGTGAAACAATCATCTTACCACCTGCGTTACAAACACTAGCCACTTCATTTTTTCTAACTACGGTACCAGCTCCAATTATAGCTTCGCCAGAAAAGCGATTTGCTATGTTCTCTATACTTTCATATGCCTTCGGCGAGTTAAGTGGGACCTCAATTTTGGTAATTCCCGATAAAATTAATTCTTCAGCGATAGCCACCGCCTCGTGCGGTGCAACGCCCCTAAGAATTGCAATCAATTCCCTTACCATTCAATGTCTCCCACTAATTAGAGAAAAAGCCTGCGCCAACCCATTTAATGTACATTCCGTAGCATCTATCTGTTGTGCGAAAATTCCTTGACCCTCTAGAGCTGTTTTATAAATTTTTGATAAATTATTGTTACCCAAGATAACAACATTTTGCCCCAGCCAGTATGGTTTTGCGCCTGCCAATTCCGCACCTATTATATAACCAGATAATTTTGATCTAAGTTCTGATTGTTCCACCTGTTTTAAAAGATGATCAGCCCGCAGTTTAAAAAAGTCTGAAAAAATTTTTTGAGGGTTTGAGATGCTTTCAGAAACTGCGCTTTTAAACTCTTTATCATCCCAGCCATCAGATTTCACAGAATGCTTTAATACTGAGTATTTGGACAACAAATCAAATAGTTCGCCAGACATAAAAGTACGGAAACTTATCACTTCACCAGCACTAACATGGACCCATTTAGTATGAGTACCCGGTAAGCAGATTATACCATCAAAATTTGAAAAAATTGACAAAAAACCCCTTATCTGGGTCTCTTCTCCTCTCATGACATCTGCCGGATTATCCTGCCTTAAACCACCTAGAATTCGAACATTAAGCCTATCATCACTACATCTAACTTTTACACTATCAACTTCTTGCATAAGTTTGTAAGGAATGGATGCGTATGGAGCTTCCACCCAACCCTGTTTCGCACCTACCATTCCACAACATAAAATTGGAACGTTGACATCTCCAACACCCCATTTTGATATTTTTTCAGAAAGCAACGGCTCGAATTCACTACTCGCAAGACCCAGCATCCCATCATTTGATGAAATACTATCAAGGATCGCGTTGTTATTGTTCAACGCCCATACTCTTAAATTGCTCGAACCCCAATCAATTGCTATCCAGTATAATTCCTTTAAAATTGTCATCCAGTCATAACGACACCACCGTCAATAGCGATAAGCTGGCCAGTAATCATACTGCTAGATGCAGATGCAAGGAATAAGGTTCCACCTGCTATATCATTTTCTTTAAGATGACTTTTTATACATTGACGATCTAAATGTGCTTTCAGTCCATCTGGCGTAGCCCACTTATCGATCTGTTTTTTTGTTAAAACCCAGCCTGGAGCAATAGAATTTACCCTAATATTATCGGGACCGAATTCCCTTGCTAATGATCGTGTCATGCCCATTATGCCTGCGTTTGCAGTTGTATATGTTGGGTACCCTGAATTTCCCATCATGTAACTTATCGATGAAAAATTTATGATCGATCCCTGACCTTTAGCCCGCATTCCTGCTAAGACGAATTGGCAAGTGAAAAAATACGACTTGAGATTTATGGCTTGTGAATTATCCCAATATTCTTCTGTAACTTTAAGTGTCTCATGTCGATCATCGTTCGCGGCGTTATTGATCAAAACCTCTACATCACCATGAATACTAGCAGCGCACTCAATGGCTCCTTTTAAGGCTTTTAAATCAGTTATATCACATTTAATAAAGTACGGTCGCGAATTGAACTCCGCTTCAATTTCATCACAAAACTGTCTAGCATCTGACCTTTGAACAAAAGTTACTTTTGCTCCCTGCTGGATAAAAGCCTTTGTTATTTCTGCGCCAATACCTGAGCCTCCGCCGGTAATGAAGACACTTTTATTTTCCAGGTCCGAATAGTTAGCAGTCATAATTAGTGGCTCTCCCGCTGTGGCACGCGCGTATCATTACCAACTAAGAAATCCAGATCGGCTCCTTTATCAGCACCTAAGACATGATCAATATACAACTTAATATACCCTCGCTCATAGTCGGGAAGAGGTGTAGACATGTAAGCGCTCCTTGCAAGTAGCTCTTCTTCATCAACCAACAGGTCAAGTCTACCTTCTTTTGCAGATAAAACGATCTCATCTCCTGTCTTTACTAATGCCAACACACCACCAGCCGCCGCCTCAGGCGCAACGTGCAGAACTACAGTACCATAGGCAGTGCCCGACATTCTCGCATCAGATATTCTTACCATGTCACGAAGACCCTCTTTTACCAGCTTCGCAGGAATTGGCATATTGCCCACTTCTGCCATTCCCGGATACCCTTTCGGGCCACAGCCTTTTAGAACCAAAATAGTATCTTTAGTTACTGGTAAATCCTCATTGTTGATATTGGCTTTCATATCCTCAACATTTTCAAATACATACGCCGGCCCACGATGCTCAAGCAGTTCAGGTGATGCAGCAGAGGGCTTTATAACTGCACCCTCTGGAGCTAACGTACCCCTCAAAACTGTCAAACCTGCATCCCTTTTAATCGGATTTTTAAAAGAAAAAATTACATCTCTATTCCAACATTTGGCATCCCTATAATAATCCTCAAGATCAGACCCAAGAACGGTTTTCGCTGGTTTAAGAAGATGAGAAATTTCCGCTAAGACAGCAGGTATGCCTCCCGCATAACAAAAATCTTCCATCAAGTATGAGCCTGACGGCATACAATTTACCAACAATGGCACATGTTTGCCTAAATCAATATCATCTAAGCTCAGCTCTACCCCAACGCGACCAGCTATTGCCAATAAATGAACTACTGCATTTGATGATCCGCCTACTGCTGCATTAGTAATTATCGCGTTAATAAATGCATCTCTGGTCAGAATTTCTGAAGGCTTTAAATCCTCATCAACCATTTCTACGATACGCTTTCCAGTTAGGTGAGCTAATGCCATGCGGCGAGCATCTACGGCTGGAAGCGCACCGTTCGCGGGAAGACTAAGCCCCATAGCCTCTACCAAGCTAGACATTGTAGAAGCGGTACCCATCGTCATACAGACCCCCTTAGATCTGCTCATACCACTTTCTGCGGCCATAAACTCAGATAGTGACATGTCTCCAGCACGCACGGCTTCGGAAAATTTCCATACATCAGTACCAGAACCTATATCTTTTCCTTGCCATTTGCCATTAAGCATTGGGCCAGAACTGACAACAATCGTCGGAAGATCGACGGAGGCAGCACCCATTAGTTGACCCGGAGTTGTCTTATCACATCCGCCCAAAAGAACGACCCCGTCAATACCATAAGCTCTTATACTTTCCTCTACATCCATAGCTAATAGATTACGAAATAGCATAGCTGTCGGCTTCATTTGTGTCTCACCCAAAGACATAACCGGAAACTCGACTGGGAAACCTCCAGCTTCCCAGACACCCCGTTTCACTCCTTCGGCAAGATCTCTTAAACTCGAGTTGCATGGCGTCAATTCAGACCAAGTATTACAAATACCAATTATTGGCCTGCCATCAAAAGCATGGTCTGGAAAACCTTGGTTTTTCATCCAAGACCGATGGATGAAACCATCGCGATCTTTATTTCCATACCATAAGCTGCTTCTGCGTTTCTTTGTCATTTCTTACCTCAATAACTTACTCAGTATATGGCTTATAGTTTGGAACTATACACCTATTTTCTTAATGATGTCGAACCCGAACGTAGGGCAATCATAACACCTGCGAAAGTAATACAAAGTATACCCAGTACTTGTAATGTGGCTATTGGTTGATCCATTAATAGCCAAGCGAACGAGGGACCAAAAATAAATACAGAATATTCATAAATGGATACATATGAAGCATCACCTATCTGATAAGCCTTAAATATTAACCCAACACCAACGGTTGCCCCTACTGCTTGTAAAACTACCCACCAAATAAAAGGGGACATTTCCCAAACCCATGTTCTTAGGATAAAACCATCAGCACCCAAAGGAGCATCAAATCCAAATGTTGACAAACAAAAGATTGCTAAGAAACCTATAAATGCTTGAATAACTAAGAGAGCAGCAAGCATGGATAGTGTTGTCTCGCCCATGCATAGCTGCCTTGTAGCGATTGATCCACAGGCATAAAAAAAACCCCCAATAGCAGGTAATAAGCTAATATAGCTAAACTCCTCAGCAGTATTACCCAACACTAGTAAAATCCCCAAAAAGCCAATAAAAACTGCAATTACTCTTATTGGCCCAATCGCCTGTCTTAAAAAAAATGCACTAATCAAAAGTACAAAAATCGGAGCTGTGAATAAACCTGCCAAAGCGTCAGAAAATGGAACAAATGCAAGGCTTCCAAAGTAAAAAAGCATGGACAATGCTGTTAAAAAACTGCGAAAATATACCGCCCACCATCTTACTGGCCTCAGCCTACCCATCCCAAAGGCAGAAATAATTATTAGTATAGGAAGAGCCAGCCCTGCTCTCATTATTTGAAATTGCCATAAACTTGCGGTTTCAGCGATAACTACAATATAATTATCTATGAAGCCAACAATCAACATCGCAAAAACCATAATTAGCCCGGCTTTACGATTATTTACTGGTATAAAATCACCCATCAAACGACGGTATAACTAATGTTAGCTAAAGCCAACTTATAAAATAAATATTGGAAATTCCAAAAAATTATGTCTGTTGCATTTTATGATTTATTATGATTTCGATGACAAATGGGTCAATATTCATAAAATCTGCTATATCCCCAACTCGATCCGGATAGTTTTCTTCAGTATATTCATCGTAATAGGTATTATTTTCATCAATACCAGTTGTAAAGTACATCCATATTTGATCGTCTCTAATATCGTACCCAATTCCGCCGTTTGGCCAGCGGCTATCTTGATTATGGTTTTTTAGAAAAAATAAAATCTCTGCAACAAGCCAATTTGCGTGTGAGGGCCAAGTCTCTAGGTGATTCAAAAGTAAAGAACGCTCGCCATTTCCATAAAAATAGGCCTGATAAAATTCAACACCGGCATCAAGTTCCGCTTTATCTAATATTTCATACTTCATCAGTTAAACCCAAAATTACGCAAGACTTTAGGAAACATATATCACAAACTTCAATATTTGACCTATAAAAATCAAGCACAGTTTTTTAAACTATCCAAACAATCATAGTTACGTTTGTGAAAATTGATATACAAGTTGGCTAGTTACCAGATCCTCTTTCCATAGGGGAATAAGGGCATTCAATATACTTCAAGTAATTTTTTCCAGTTACATGTCACGGGAAAGCCATTGAACAACAATATATCCCAAAATTGCTCCAAATATCTGAGCCAACACAAACGAAGGAATACCAGAGGGAGAAATTCCCGTAAAAGTATCAGAGAACTGTCTGGCGATTGTCACTGCTGGATTTGCAAAACTGGTTGAAGAGCTAAACCAGTAAGCAGAAGCTATATATGAACCAACAAGAATGGGAATATTTTGCCTTGCAACTTCACGCGCGAGAAAAATAACTAAAACTAAACCGAAAGTTGCCAATATTTCAGACAAAAATTGAGAAAGATCATGCCTTACATGCGTAGAAATCGTTATAACGGGCAGTCCAAAAATAATATTTGCAGCAAGACATCCAAAAATTGCACCAATTATTTGGAATAAAACATATGCTACCAAGTCCATTAACGAAATTATTTTCTTAAACCAAAATATAAGGGAAACTACAGGGTTAAAGTGAGCACCCGAAATCGGTCCAAAAATTGAAATTATAACTACCAACGTTAGGCCAGTGGGTATTGCATTGCCTAGTAATGTAATACCATCATCCTGGGACAATCTATCGGCCATAATTCCAGAACCGACAACCGTTAATACAAGAAAAAATGATCCTATGAATTCAGAAACATATTTTTGGTTTTTTGAAAATTCCATATATTAGGTCCAGAGGATTAAACCACTGATCTAATTATGCATATAAAAAAAATTTGCAAATAGTTTTAATTAACAGATTAAAAATTCAACGGGCTTCAAGAGCTTTGAATATTTACAGTATCTGTATGATTTTCCGGTATACTTAAGCCTTTATGCAATAACTTTGTGCAACGATCGATCACATGCCCTTCACTCATGCCCGCATCACTGTACATTTCAGCCGGGCTAGCTTGATCAATGAAACGATCTGGTAGGACCATGCTGTCTATATTGACTCCATGGCGTAACTGGCCTGACTGCATCAAATAATGAAGGACCAAACTACTAAAGCCACCCACAGATCCCTGTTCAACTGTCAAAATAGCAGAATGATTATTTACCAGCTCATCAATTAAAGCTGTATCGAGTGGTTTTGCAAAACGGGCGTCTGCAATCGTAACTGAAATTCCTTTATTCTTTAAAGCGACAGCTGCCTCTTGAACAACAGATAGATGTGCTCCAAATGAGAGAATAGCAATATCTGAACCATCTTGGATAATTCTACCTTTTCCTATTTCAAGGACTTCCCCTCGCTTCGGTAATTCAACGCCCAAACCATTTCCTCTCGGATATCGAAAGGAAATTGGCCCAGTATCATATTCGGCAGCTGTTCGCACCATATGCATTAATTCGGCTTCATCCGCAGCAGCCATGACAACAAAGTTTGGTAAGTTTGAAAGGTAAGCAACATCGAATGCGCCTGCATGTGTTGCTCCATCTGCCCCCACTAACCCTGCTCGATCAATTGCAAAGCGTACAGGTAAATTTTGCAGCGCTACATCATGTACTATCTGATCGTAACCTCTTTGAAGGAATGTGGAGTAAATAGCACAAAATGGCTTAAGTCCACTTGCAGCCATACCGGCAGCGAACGTTACACCATGTTGCTCAGCGATCCCAACATCAAAAACACGCTTAGGAAAAACCTTGGCCATAGCATTCACACCTGTACCAGATGGCATTGCCGCAGTAACGGCGACAACCCTGGGGTCTGCCTCTGCCTCTATGGTAAGCGCTTGTCCAAATATGCTTGTGTAACTCGGCGCATTAGCAGGTGTCTTTGATTGAAGCCCTGTCGCTATGTCAAATTTTGATACTCCATGATATTTGTCGCTAGAGTTTTCAGCTGGTGCATATCCGCAGCCCTTCTTTGTGCAAACATGTATAAGAACTGGTCCGGTGGCTCGTGCTTTTGCCGCTCGAAGAACGGATAATAATTGAGGCATATTATGGCCGTCTATTGGCCCTAAATAATCAAATCCTAGCTCCTCAAACAAAGTCGCCTGCCCGTGCATACCAGTTACAATTTGCCTCGCTCTGCGCGCTCCATCGCGCATTGCCCATGGCAAATGAACTTCAACTTCTTCTGCAAGCGTTTTTAATTTGTGAAAGGCAGAGTTGCCATATAAGCCTGACAGATAACTAGACATCGCGCCAACGGGTGGAGCAATCGACATTTCATTATCATTTAAAATTACGAATAATCTTTTATTTTCTGCACCTGCGTTATTCATCGCCTCGTAGGCCATACCGGCAGAAATTGATCCGTCACCTATTACCGCTATGCAGTCACCGACTGTCTGGCCAAGCTCTCGGCCCATTGTAAAGCCCAACGCAGCTGAAATAGAGGTTGAACTATGTGCGGCTCCAAAAGGATCATATTCGCTTTCACTCCTTTTAGTAAAACCACTGACGCCGTCCTTCTGTCTCAAACCCATCATGCGCTTCCTGCGTCCGGTAATGATTTTATGGGGGTAACACTGATGACCAACATCCCATATTAACTTATCTAGTGGGGTTTTAAATATAGCGTGCAAGGCAACCGTTAATTCTACAACGCCAAGCGAGGAACCCAAATGCCCACCCGTTTGAGAAACAACTTCAATGACTTCGTTACGGAGTTCTTTGGCAACTTGATCTAAATCAGCATCACTCAGCTTTCTCAGGTCTTCCGGGCCAGAAACTTTGTCCAAAATCGGCAGTTCAAACGGAAAAGACATTTCTGTATCCTTTTATTAAGTTAAAAGGCGCCGCACCTGTATTGGGCAAGTGCGACGCCAGTTTCCTGTAGCCAACAGGAAGGGAACCGGGGTGTGGAAACCCCGAATTTGACCTATGGGACAATAGGCCAAATCTGGCATCTGAGATTGGCGCCATTGAAAAAAGTCAAAATACGGTTTCGACAATTACCAATTATTTGCGCCAATCCCATCATTCGTACACCGGAGCTCCAGTTGTAGCCAATTCAGGCCAGTACTGTATCACATTTGAACCTTGTAATGGCTGCTGATACCCCTTGTGACATGTTTTACATGCCGCTTTAGGTGCATCACCATGCACAGGCCCAAGCCGGTTTTCCGGATAAACATCAGCCAATGGAACAAGATAATCATTATTCATTTCTTGGACCATGGAAATTCCCAACGAAGCGGTGCCCCACTGTGGAGTTACCTGCTCAGGATCGTAAAATGCGCGGCTATTGTGACACAACACGCAATTTTTCCCAAGCGAATTGGAGAAATAATTCATTAGAGAGTATGTACGCTCTGTTTGCTGAATTAAAGGATCTCCTGGCTGATTTTCTACTCTAGACTCCAAGTCATGAACATTTATTTGCTCATAATTTAGAAGGTATGCCTCCAAAGCATCCGACGGAAGAGATGTGAATTGGCTCAAAGAAGTAGCTCTATTCTGTACCGAAGGCCATCCAGCTGTGGCCTCATTCACAGGAGTAATCTTAAACCAAATTTCACTAGGAACATTCTGACCTCTGTGACAGGTCATGCATGTGACGCCTACTTGTTTGTTGGCATTTACATGTCCATCCCAATTCTCATTGATGTTTTGGGTCATTTGGATCATTCGACGAGAGACAACTTTCGTATAGAGCGCATCCTCACCATAAGTTTCCAAATCACCTTCACCATGGCAATAAGCACAGCCCTGATCTGGCGCTACCCAATTGGTCATGGCAGCCATCAAGCGATTGAAATTATCTTCCGTTAGATCTCCAAGCACCTGAACATTCTGATAGATATCTTTTGCCAAAGGCTCAGATCCATCGGGTATGTAAGGTTCATCTTCCATCAAACTGGCAATATCTGGATCAGGTGTGGCTAGATCACTACTGAATTCAGTAACAGACATTCCTGTTCCACGAGGTCCAGTTTGAAGGCTGTCGGTAGCATAAGGTTGACCCCAAGTAATAATTAGAATTCCGAGGAATACAGCTCCACCCACAGCTCCGACTAAGATACCAGGACCAAAGACATTTGTAGGGTTTTCTTGATTCCATACATTAAACCATTTTGGTAACATCTTAATTCTCCTGACCTATAAAGGCCTCATACGACCCGTAACTTTCGTAACCGTATGAACCATCATACATTGGAGCAAAGTAATGCTCTTGAGCCCATATGAACCAGTTATCAACAACAGTTCCTGTTAAAAGAATGCCAATGCCTCCGGTTATCGGAGTCAAAACGGCAAACCACCAAGCCCATCGATGGATACCTTCCATTGTTGCATTGAAACCCATTGTCCAGCGCCAGAATAATGCAGCTCGTTCAGAAGCCGTTCCTCTGTCGTAAATTTGCTCCAGTTCACGATCACCACCAAATCGCGTTGTTGCTAAAATCGTAGCACCATGCATCGCGAAAAGAAGAACAGATCCGTAGAGGAATACGATTGATAGACAATGGAATGGGTTATAATACAAGTTGCCGTATCTTATGGAAAATGCAGTTGTCCAATCCAAGTGTGGGAAAATGCCATATGGAACGGCCTCAGACCAACTACCCATAAGGACCGGTCTAAATAAGCCTAAAACTAAAAACAACCATATTGCAGACAAGAAAGCCCATGCTACATGTTTTCCCATTTTGTGTTGCTGAGCCAAAAGATAGCTTCTTAGCCACCATGACATTACAGAAACAAGAAGGAAAAATGAGCTTATTATATACCAACCACCTTCATTAAGTGGTGGCATACGAAGTCCCCATTCTGGACCTGGCGGATCCAGCGCTAACCAGAAACCTTGACGAAGGAATTCTGGAATGGACCAACCAACTTGGGCTAACATGCTCAGGCCGACAATTACAAACCACAACAGACCTGTTGAAAGAGCAATAACGCCTGTCCAACCAAGAAAAACTGGTCCTATCTGTGCATTCCCAATCCATCCAGCAAAACGTGAAAACCAAGGTGTACCGCCTCTCTCAGCAGCCATATTGTTTTCGTTATCGACACCCATTTCCACAGGGCCACGCACCTGAACTTGGGTAAAAATATTTTGATACTCAATCATTTTCACATCCCCATCTGACTAGGCCAAATTGGTAATTCTAACCACCAATTCCACCATTCTGGCCAACCTTTAGTCCAAACAGGTCCAGAAATTATGATGCAAACTGCGGACCAAAAAACCGCATTTATTGCAAGCAAGAAACCTAATCTGTGAATACCTAGAGTACCAATCGAATAACCTATGAAGTCACGGAAGAATGTGTCCTCATTATCCGGACCCATTGCTTCTTCTCCTTTTTCAGGATTCGCCGCACTTAAGACCAGTGCTCCATGTAAAGCTAGTGCCAAGGTTGTTGTGAAAAATAAGGTAACTGCGAGCATGTGTGCGGGGTTATAATGGAAATGCAGATACGCGTATCCAGTATTACTTACCCAGTCTAAATGACTGAAAATCCCATATGGAAACCCGTGACCCCATGCACCCATCAACAACGGTCGGAATATAACCAATGTCACATAGGCTAAAATCGCAAAAGCAAAGGCGAAAGGAACATGATATCCAATACCTAGCTTTCGACAAATTTCCACTTCTCGTAGAGCCCAACTAATGAAAGCTGCGGTTGCACAAATAGTTATTATTTGCCACAGCCCACCTTCCAGTAGAGGTGCCATACCTAATCCATAACTTAAATCTGGGGGCGCTATATTGATTAACCAGGGATTAAACGTGCCTTGTTGGCTCGCACCCCAAAATATCAAAACAGTCCCCAAAAGGGCGAAAAATGCTGTCGAAACTCCAAAGAAGCCTACATAAAAAGGCCCCACCCAAAAGTCGAACAGATTACCGCCTATCAACGTCCCTCCACGGACGCGATACTTCCTTTCGAAGCTGAGCAATGCCATCTCTTCTCTCCGCTTTCTTCGGTCCGTTTACTAGAAACGAAAGCCGATAGTTATAATTTAGTCGCTACGGCCAAATGGATATACCATCTGCCCGTAGCATTATTTTTTAGTTCACCTCTTGCAAACCAATTGCTTAACCACCAGCTGCTGCAGCTGCTGACTCAAACCAATTGAAATGCTCTGTGCTTAGCAGAACAAGATGTATCATTGCTGCTAGCAAGAATAGGAAAACACCTTGTGCTACGAACACTCGGCGTGGATCGAAAACGAGCCAGATTTTATAGAATTTAGCCATAAATCAATCCTCCCTAGAATGCGAACCAAGGGCGGTAGATGTAAGTTGCTATATGAGCAATAATGCATGCAGTTACGAATAACCACATCCCGCTCAAATAAACAGAATGCAACTCCTGCGCCTGTTCGTCGGTTAGACCTGTAAATGACAAGTCGTTTTTATCAGCCATGACATTTCCTCCGGAAATAATTTGCTGACGCCACAGCACCCCTGCGGCCGGGTCCCTCTAGAGGCTGATGCCTCCTTCGGGGTCCTGTTCCACCGATACGGCAGAGCAGATATTGATCCTCAACCTCAAACATCAGGCCGAGAAAATTACTGGTGTGATCCGATCAGCCTCAGCTCTTGACCGAGCTAGTGGGCCATCTACAAATATAGATTTTTTTCGGAACACCTCTGCAATCCAACTTGCTGTAGCAAATGGGATTGCGAGCATAAAAATTATACTAAAATAAATCGTAAACTCGATAGAGCGGCGTGGCTTCGCTCTAAACTTTCGAGTGGATGAAGAAACATCTGTCAATGTTCTAAGCTCCTTTCTTTTGCTTAGCACTTGATCCATCAAGAGCTATTACTGTTTCGACAGTCACATGATCGTGACCAGCATTGAGGGTCGCTATTTCGACTGCATCTCGCAGTCTTTTCGCTGCCGAAATTCTTGTTAAAATCGGATGTGTTGACACTATACGGTCTAATTCTGCCTGAGCCTGAGCATCCCAAGGCAAATCTCGTTTCAGATTTGTTGGAGTAGCTTCAGCCGCGTCCATATCACTGGCAAGGGGTAAAATGTGGAATAATGCATCAAATAAACCATTACATAGCTCTTGAAGTACATAGGTTGCACCAGCATATCCCATCATCGGCGTGCCAGTAGACCGTCTAATTGCAGCACCGGGAAAAGAGGCAGGTATGAAGGCAGGTTGGGGTCCATGCCCATTTTTTAACTCTGCCAAATACATTTTTTCATTAATTGAGCCAAAAACAATCAATGGTCTTTTTTGTTCAATTAATGACCTAACCTCTTGATTGTTTGTCTTTTTACCAGCAACCCTAGCAACTGAAAATACACAAGGAAATCCAAGGTCATTTTCCAAGTAGTTCCTGAGGCCTCGGGCGTAAGTTTCATTTGCCACAATTCCAAACTCGGCTGTACCAAAAAAATCCTGTGTCACAGAACGCCATAGGTCCCATACGGGCTTTATGGTAGAGTGCTTCTCTTTTTCAATGAACGGTTCAGGATCTAATTCTAAAAGCTCCCCTAAGGATCTGAGGAATTTCGTAGTGCTATCAACTCCAATTGGTGCTTGTAAATATGGCTTACCAAGCAGTTCACTTAAGCCTCGTCCGAATTCACGATACATACAGATATTAACATCAGCGTTTACAAGATTTCGCATTTCAGCCAGATGGGCTCCTAAGGGCATAACCATATTAACTTCAGCACCTATTCCTTCCACCAGACGCCGAATTTCTTGCAAGTCACTTGGCATGTTGAAAGTGCCGTACATTGGCCCCAAAATATTTACCCGCGGTTTAGAGTTTTCTTCACGCGTCTTTTCCGGTGGCATTCTGCCTTTAGTCATCCCGAACTCAGTAAAAATCCAAGTCATTGCACGGTCAGCTGACTCCCATTGATCTTCATCAATAGTTCGCGGTAGGAACCTCTGTATCGAAGTTCCTTGCGGGGTAACACCTCCACCAATCATTTCAGCTATTGAACCGGTGACCACAACGGCGGGCAACGCAGGATCTAAAGCACCCCAAGCCCTTTTCATGGCCCCCTCTGTACCATCCCTGCCCAATTCTTCCTCACCAAGGCCAGTTACGACAATAGGCAGCTCATGAGGTGGCAACCCGTCAGTGTAATGAAGTACAGATGTTACTGGAAGATTTTCACAACCAACCGGACCATCAATTACTACCTGAAGACCCTTTACAGCGCAAAAGGCATATACAGCCCCCCAATATCCACCGGCACGATCATGATCCTGGATTAACATCAGATCATCTCCTGCGCTTTGGCAGCACGAGCAGCCTTATCTAATTTTTTCTGATGCTGTGCTCGAAAGTCTGGGCGAAGATTTGGACTACCTTCCCAAACACCTGCGGTATCGTCAGAGCCAACACCTTCAAAAAAGCCTTTTAAATCGGCCATTCTTTCACGATTTGATATTGCAGCGTTGATAACTTGTGCCAAGCTTCCCGCACCGGCCACACCCATTAAGGGTCGCGCGGATACTAAGTTTGTGAAATACAAACCAGGCCGACCCTGCTCTTTAGCATGTTGAACGACTGGAGTCGTACCTATAGCTAGATCAGGATCAAACGCATCAATTGCCGCCAGATCATCCTCCAATGAAGCCCGGAACTTAACTACTGTTCCTTTTTCATTAAGCCACGCAGCGTCAGATGCCGACATTTCTGTTTTGGGACAAGCTGTTCCAACATATGGAACCTCAGCTCCACTATCAATAAGCAATCTAGCGACTAAAAGCTCACTTCCCTCGTACCCAGAGAGCGTGATTTTTCCTTTTATTTGATTATTTTTTAGTGCTTCTCTTATTGATGGAAGAAACATATTTTGCGCCTTAGCCACTTGCTTAGAGGGCACTCCAAATGCTTCTCCTATGCTAGAAAGCCAATTCGCAGTTCCATCATACCCTACTGGAGCACTTCCAACCGCTTGACGACCAGCAGCATCAAATTCTCTCAGCGTTGCTGTATAAAATGGATGGATTGCCGCAACAACTTGACAATCCAGAGCTGCATATAATTCACGCCACTCTCTAGCAGGCAAAACAGGACCTGTCGCCAAGCCTAGCGGCTCAATCATTGCTCCTAAAACCATTGGGTCTGCCGGAAACATTTCCCCTAATATAGCAATACTGGGCCTATCATTTTTACCCCCGTCAGGAGCCTGAACTGGCCCAGCCTCTACTTCTTGTCGAGCAAAATTTAACATGGCGCCCGCAAGTATATCTTTAGCTTCGGCATGAGTTGGAACCCCAAAGCCCGGAACATCAATACCTATAATTCGGACACCATTTATTTCATTTGGAAGTAGTCTGAGAGGGACGCCACTAGCAGTAGGAACACACAGGTTTGTTACGACAACTGCATCATAATGATCTGGGTCTGCAAGTTCATGAACGGCGTCACGTATATCTTCAAAAAGCTTACCTGTTACCAATGTCTCGGAGTTAAATGGAACGTAACCTACTGACCGTCTAGCACCGTAGAAGTGGCTAACAAAGCTTAACCCATAAACGCAGCAAGCAGAGCCTGATAGAACAGTAGCGACACGACGCATCCGCAAGCCAACCCTTAAGGAACCAAATGCAGGACACATCGATTGCGGCTTATCGTGCGGACCTAAAGGATAGTCTTCCGCATATTTCTCTAAAATTTCACTATTCTGATTATTAGCAGCAGCTTCAGCCATAGTGTTTCCAGAGTGGCAACCCAGGGATTGATCAGCTGTAAAATCGGATTGAGGCAACGCTTCTCCAGCATTCTCTGCAGGATGCCCTTTTATCACTTCAGCATCGGCAGCGGTGTCGTATGTTACTTCTTTGCTCACTTCATGCCTCGTCGTACATAACCTCTAGAGACTTTTTCGGTTTGGCATTTTTGCCCCGCATATCCACATCAGTCGCGGGCACCAAGACAAAATCACCACCAGTATCTTTGCTATCAAAAAGATTAAGCAGACCGTCTTGATCTAGCGGTTTTGGCCTAACTGGCGGTGCACCTGCGACAGCTTCTGCAAGCTGCGTAAATAAATCTCCCCATTGCCCATTGGCCGTTCCAACAATTTGGTAATTTGCAGATTTTTTTCTCAGATCATCATCTTGAGGTATCGAAGCTAATACTGGTATGTCTGCAGCTTTAGCAAATGCAGCAGCTTCTCCAGTCCCATCATCTTTGTTAATAACAAGACCGGCGACACCAACATTACCCCCAAGCTTACGGAAATACTCAACGGCGGAGCATACATTATTTGCAACATAAAGAGACTGTAAGTCATTGGAACCGACAAGAATTACTTTCTGAGCCATATCTCGGGCAATAGGAAGTCCAAAACCTCCACAAACTACATCGCCCAAAAAGTCTAGGAGAACATAGTCAAAATCCCAATCATGAAAACCTAACTTCTCAAGTAGTTCAAAACCATGAATTATGCCCCTTCCACCGCAGCCTCTTCCAACCTCAGGACCACCAAGCTCCATGGCAAACACGCCACCACGCTTGAAGCATACATCACCAATTTTTACTTCTTCACCGGCCAGCTTCTTCTTGGTGGAAGTCTCAATAATTGTAGGACAAGCTTTACCACCAAACAACAAACTTGTTGTGTCAGATTTGGGGTCACATCCTATGAGCAGTACTCTCTTCCCCATTTCCGCCATCATGTGGGAAAGATTTGCTAGCGTGAAAGACTTTCCAATACCACCCTTGCCATAAATTGCTATGATCTGGGTATGCTTTGTGGGCTCTTTAGCCTCACCGTCAGATTGTATATCCGCAAGATCCATACTCGCCTCATCTCTGAGCCTTTGAGAATAGTCCTTCAAGTTTGGGACATCATCTTTCATTTTATATTGCTCCAATCTAGCATCATTTTGCTGCAATCAGCTGTTTCGAATGCCGTTCTGTAGGCCAAATCGGCCTCTTCAGCTGACGATCTGTGTGTAATCAATCCGTCTAAGGAAAGCGCCCCGCTCTCTACCAAGGCACGAACTGCAATAAGATCTGACTGAGACCATTCAGCCGCTATTCTTATTTTGATTTCCTTCATAAAAGCTGGAGGAAAAGCAAAATTGATTCTTTCGCTATAGAATCCCGCGAGCACTATTTCCGCACCTTTTTGACCTCTTTGGATCCATTGGTCTAAAAGATCAGAACGCCCTGACGCGTCAAAAATAGCGCGATAATTATTTCGATTGTCTGTATCCGGATGCACAACCTCGTAACCAACAGCACCATCTCTGCGAGCTGCGTCTATCTCCCAAACTGTGGGAGGCTCGCCACCTGCAGCAAGTGTAAGCCGCGCCAACATCCGTCCGAGGACTCCATGGCCTATAATAAGATCTGGTAACCTAACTTCCATTCCAGCAATCGCGTGGCGTGCCGTTGCTGCCAACGCAAAGAGAGCGCCCTGCTCACCCAAATTTTGGTCAATTTTAATTGTTCTATCACAAGGAGTTACCAAAAGTCTTGCTGACCCGCCAAAAAGCCCCAATGCATCCTTAAATCCATTAGAGCCAGGCACAAATACATAATCACCAGGTGAAAGCGCCGCACCTTTTTCGGCATGAATAACTTCACCCACGGCTTCATAACCAGGCACTAAAGGATAGCCCATACCTGGAAATGGCGGCATGGTACCAGACCATAACAAACTTTCAGTACCGGTTGAAATTCCAGAATGACTTACTTGAACAACAACATCGCCGTCAGCCGGCTCCTTCAAGCCAACCGACTGGATTGAAAGTTGCTTAGCACCCTCCAACAGAACTGCCGATGTCTCCATCCCTTAATCCTTAACATTGAGCTGCGTTAAAGAGTCGCAACCTAGTGTCACTTTAACCTGACAATTTCAAGTGTCAATTTGTTTTGACATTTTTTATAATTTAAGTTTTCCGAGCCTCTATTACGGTTGTAATGAAGGGCCGTGCTGATTTGTGAATCTTGACATCAGAAAAGCCGGCATCCTTGATAAACCGATACACTTGGTCGGGCGATCGAGTTTTGCCTGTGCTCATCGCGAGTGTATACATCGCGAAATATACATCGCCCCACAACGTTGGCCGGTCAGCGCCAAGCATTGGCTCCGAAACTATTAAACGCCCGCCCTTACCGAGCGCATTGTAAGCTTTACCTAGTAAATCCTTAATTGTTTCATCACGATGGTCGTACAGTATACGAACGAGTGAAATTATATCGTATCCGGCTGGCAGTTCATCTTCCTTGAAAGATCCAATGATACAGCGATGCCCTGAAGTCTCAGTATGAGAGCCAGGCAAATCAAAAACAGCAGCATCAATCTTAGGATAGATTTTTTTTAACTCGCTGACAAAGGTACCCTTTCCACCACCAACGTCCAAAAAGCGGCACACCGACGGTATATTTACTGCTGCTAAAGTATCCGCGGCAACCAAATGCTGAGATTCACTCATTAAATCACTATACTTCTCCACCTCAGAGGACTTAAGGTCCATTCCACCACCAAACACATAAGGCCAAAATTTTGAAAGCTGTGTTTCCTCAACCCCTTTGAAGAAATCCACTGGATTGAGCAAATCTTGGTAAAGAATTTTGTGATGTTCTATCAGCGAGGTAACTCCTGGCAGGCCTATAAGTACCGCCCCCTTTCGCGTTAAGCGATAGGAACCCTTCTTCTCGATTACCAGCCCAATAGCCTCGCCGGCGCGGCATAAAATTTCTGAACGCTCTAAGTCAAAGCCCCAAACTGAAGATAACATCGCAGCAGAATATGGTTTGCTCGCTAATTTCTGCAGCGCTCCTGTTTGAACCCACACATAAAGGATTTGTGTCGCAACAAAGCCGGCCATAAGCTTAAAGATATCTTCACCTTCACGCTTTGCTATGCCCGAAAGAATTGGTAACTTAGCAATAATTTTGTGAAATTTCCGACTTCGGAATAAGTTATTTTTAGCCCGCATCCAAAAATAGGATTTTGGATGCTTAACGAAACCACTTTCTGGACTCTCCACTACCATAAACTCACGCCACAGGCTTCATATGTTCCTTGGGCAAGAGGCGGTTCGATTGTAACTTTACTATCTCTGCAAGCTTTGCCTCACCGGGGCAAGAGGGAATAGACGCAATTGCCCCGCCGAGTATATCTCTTAGTTTCTGCTTAGCACCATTGATACCATATTCGCTGACCGCATTAGGCCGTTGGTTCGTTACATCTTGGCCAGATGGCTTGCCAGTTTCGTCTTCAGAGCAGAGAACATCCAATAAATCATCAGCAACCTGAAATGCCTCCCCTATGCGAGCTCCTAACTCAAACCAAGGCTCAGGATCATGTCCAGCACTTGCCGCCCCCATCTGGGTCGCCGCTATAAATAATGCACCTGTTTTTGTCTGATGATACGCCGACAAGTCTACACTCATTTCAGCCTCCCATGCCTGACCAGCGCAAATACCTTTTGGAAATCCAGTGTACTTTGACAGCAATTCTATCAGTTTTGCAGCCCTTATCGCGTCGTTATTTGACGCTTTTACTATTACGCCGAAAGCGTTAGCAATCAAACTATCACCCACCAGCACAGCAGTAGACTCGCCGTATTTATTATGAACAGAGGGCTTCCCACGCCTAGTTTCCGCGTTGTCAAAGCAAGGTAAATCATCATGAACTAAACTTGCGCAATGTATCATTTCTAAAGCTGCTGCAGACGCATCAGCTAAGCTGGGATTGTCATCACCACAGGCTACTGCTACGGAAAGCAATATCGTAGGCCGTATTCTGGCCCCACCAGGAAACACCGAGTATTGAATTGCACCATCAAGTTTCTGCGGTATAGAAAGTTTTTCATCAAAAACCCCAACACCGCGCCTGACGGCGGCCTCAATTCTCTTATCTAGCACAGCAATACTCCGGTAGTGACAATTATTATTTACATATGTGTAAATTATACTGGACATATTATTTATTCGAGTCAACAATTCAATTATGACCCTCCATCAGTTACCCATAGCTAAAAAAGAAAGAGTTATTATTGTAGGAGCTGGTATTGGTGGCCTTGCAGCATCGCTGCGCCTGTCTCATATGGGCTATAATGTAAAGGTTTTTGAGACAGCTGAAACCGCAGGCGGCAAGCTCAGAACAATAACAGGGCAAACTGGAGAGATTGATATAGGGCCTACAGTTCTTACACTTTTGCCAGTTTTTCAAAAGCTTTTTAGGTCAGTTGGCGAAGATATTTTTGACCATATTGAGCTGGTAAGACAAAAAATTATAGCCCGACACTGGTGGCCGGACGGGGAAACTTTAGACCTCTATGACGACTTTGAATCATCACGAGATGCTATACTCAATTTCAGTGGACCCGAGTCCGCAAAAGAATTTGAGAAGTACTTTTACGATACGAGAGATTTATTTTCATGTTTTGACATCCCAGTGATGCAGAATCCAAACCCATCAATGTTAGACATGAATCGTGCCGTTCTAAATAACCCAAAAATTCTCTTTAAAATGCATCCACTGAGGACGCTAAGTAGTTTACTTAATTATAAATTTCGAGATAAACGACTGCAGCAACTATTTGGTCGATACGCTACTTATGTTGGAGGCTCACCATTAGAGTCCCCAGCTCTTCTATCATTAATCTGGCAAGCTGAAGCACGTGGGGTTTGGTCTGTTAAAGGCGGGATGAAAAAACTTGCACGAGTGCTCGAGAAGCTGGCCGCAGATCGTGGCGCGTCGTTTCATTACAACACCGAGGTAAAAAATTTAAATATTAAGCACGACAGATTAGTTTCCGTCACAGACAACTTAAATATAAGCCATGAGGCTGACAAGTTTATCTTTAATGGAGACCCAAGAGCATTAGCATTAGGAAGACTTGGCCAAAAAGTGAAAAAAGCTGCTTCCAAGGAAGCTGATTGCGAAAGAAGCTTATCAGCATACGTTTGGGGCTTTGATGCAAAGGTCTCTGGCCCAGATCTAGTCCATCACAACGTCTTTTTTTCTGATGTAACAAATTCAGAGTTTTATGACATTAAAAAGGGCAAAATGCCGGTTGATCCATCCATTTATATTTGTGCTCAGGATCGTGGTAAAAATGCACCATACCCCACTACAGAGCGCTTTGAGATCATTTTAAACGCTCCACCAGTCTCAAAGAGAAAGTCTACTCCAGAGGATTATGAAAAATGCAAAGAAATAACATTCAAGCGGCTGGAAATGTTTGGCCTGACCTTTCAATCAAAACTGAAAAGAGAAAACCTAACAACACCTCAGGACTTCGAGGGACTTTTTCCAGCATCGGACGGGTCACTCTACGGTCGGAGCCCTCACAGCCTGCTGGCAACTTTGAAGCGCCCGAAATGCGCGACGTCCCTTCAAAACCTATTTCTCGTGGGAGGGGGAGTACACCCCGGGGCAGGAGTTCCAATGGCAACGCTTTGCGCCCAGCTGGCGGTCGAGGAGATGACAAAGGACCAAACTTCAATATCGACGTTCCCTCAAATGGCTACGCATGGTGGTACATTGACGGAATCGACCCGATAAGTGGAAAAGCTATTTCAATTATAGCGTTCATCGGTTCAGTATTTTCGCCTTGGTATAAGTGGTCAGGAAGAAAAGTTCCACAGAACAACGTTTGTATAAATGTCGCCACTTATGGCCCTGGCGGTCGGTTTACTATGACTGACCGTGGAAGTTCAGCTTTGCAACAATCAAAACATAGCCTTACAGTTGGGCCATCCTCAATGATTTGGGATGAGGCAGAACAAAGTTTAATTATATCCGTTAATGAAGTCAGTGGCTTACCTATCATATCACCAGTTAAGGGTACAATTATTGTGAAGCCCAAGTCGATCACTGATGTAGAGCTACCATTGACATCAACTGGTACCCATATTTGGAGACCGTTCGCCCCAACGGCAGAAATCGAGGTAGATCTGAATACGGCGGGCTGGAAATGGTCAGGACATGGCTATTTTGATGCAAATTTTGGAACTCGCGCACTTGAGCAAGACTTTAACTACTGGACGTGGGGTCGGTTTCCCATTTCAGGCGGAACAAAATGCTTTTACGATCTCGAATTTAAAAATGGAGAAAAAGAAAGCCACGCTTTTAATTTCGACGGCGATGGCAAAGCCTCGTTGATTTCAGATCCACCTCCTATTAAAAAATTTAAACGAAGCCTTTGGTCTGTAAAACGTAGTACTCGGTGTGACGAATCTTCTAAACCTCGGCAGATCAAAAACATGCTCGATGCACCATTTTACAGTAGGGCAGCAGTTGAAACAACTCTAGATGGGGCCAAAACTACAGGAGTTTTCGAAGCTTTAGATCTTCATCGTTTCCGGAACCCTATAATTTTAGCAATGCTCGCTGTACGAGTTCCTCGACGCAGGCGTTGGACATTTAAGTAGGGAATTAATTTAGCCTAAATACAGCAGCATTTAGTGTCGCGGCGAATGCTACCCAGGCTAAATATGGCAAAAACAGAACTCCTGCCAATGATGAATATAACCAGAAGACGCATGTGGAAATCAATACAGAAACTAATAATAAAAGTATAATAATTAGACCGACCTTTATATTTTTTAATCCAAAAAATACTGGCGTCCACAGGGTATTGATAGCAATTTGTAGCGCCCATAATGCTAATGCAGAGCCTGAATTCTCAAGATTTGCCAAAGTTGCTCCACTATAGGACATGAGTATGTAAAGAATTGGCCAAGCAACAGGAAAAATCCAATTAGGTGGAGTCCACCTTGGCTTATTTAAATCTGAGTACCACTTTCCTGGAGGGAAAAGTGATCCTGTTAGGCCCGCAGCCATACAAGCAAATAAAAAAATCAGAAAATCTATCCAGAACATATTGTTTCATCTTCCCAAAAACTGTCTTGGCTAGGCGCGATAATGCTCAAGGTCTCTTTGGCGAAGCTGCTCTAGTATAGAAATAAAACGTTCACTCCAATCAGAGCCATCAAGCTTCTTAACTTCAGCGGCATCAACAAGAAATTTGGTTTGTTCTAGAGGCTGGGCATAACGAGTAGCGGGGCCTGGTAACATCAAACTAGCACCCGCCTGTGCACAAGATAATAAAAGTAATCCTACCTTTTTTGTCCGCGACGTCTTAGCCCGAAGAGTGATACTGTCATATTTATTGTTTCGAATTTCCTGTCCAATTGCTGCGTAAATGTGACGCGCAGAAAACATGGCTGGCCTGACAGCTCTTGGCAGGCAAACGATCCCAGATTCTGAGCGTTGATATAAAATTTCTGCTTTTGATAGTAACCGATGCGCTAACTCCCTTATTTCGGGTGTTGGAGCAGGAGCCTTTAAAAAAGAATTTGGGTTTACACCAACCTCTTTCATCCAGTTTAGAGGGATATATAAACGTCCTTCCCTAGCATCTTCCCCAATATCACGAGCAATATTGGTAAGTTGCATCGCAACACCTAAATCACATGCACGCGCCAGAACATTGGAGTCCCGCTGCCGCATAATAACACACATCATCACGCCAACTGCTGAGGCCACCCTAGCCGAATACGCAACTAGTTCATCGAACGTATTATAACGACGCTCCATAGCATCCCAAACCAAACCTTCAATTAAGGCTTCTGGCAATGCACGTGGCATCTGCGTTTCGTCAACCATTCGTGCAAAAGCTCGATCCATTGGAAGATTTCTAGGCTTGCCAGAATAAACCTGATCTAACCTTTCGACTAAGTCATAAACAGAGGCGGATTTATCCTCCTTTAGATCAACTTCATCATCAGCTAAACGACAGAAAGCATAGAGCGCCAAGCACGAATTACGAACAGCACGCGGTAATAACCGCGAAGCTGCGTGAAAACTGAGAGAGCCATTTTTAATCGCATTTTCGCAATAGTCTAAATCTTCTCGGCTATTGGACATTCTATGAGCCTCCAAACACTGGATCTGCGACAAGCTGCGCTAAAACTTCGGATGACGTTACAACGCTTGGAATGCCTGCGCCCGGGTGAGTTCCTGCACCGACAAGATAGAGGTTTTCAATCTCTTCGCTAATATTGTGTGGCCTGAACCAGGCCGATTGAAAAATACGAGGCTCAAGAGAAAAACCTGCTCCATAAGGACTTAGGTAGCGTTTCTCAAAATCCTCAGGAGTTAGTATGTGCTCTGCAACGACTTCACTTGAAAAGCCAGGGATTGTCTCTTCTAGTACTTTGCGCATCTTATTTTTATAGATTTCTAATTCTTGAGACCAGTCGACTGGAGTTGGCGTTTTGAGATTCGGGACTGGAGACAATGCATAGAAACAATCGTCACCCTCAGGCGCAACGCTGGGATCCGTTATTGAGGGGCGGTGAAGATAAATTGACATGTCATCAGCTAAATAACATCTATCAAAAATATCACTTAATAATCCACGATAACGAGGCCCATTAATAATTGTATGATGCCCGACGTCCTGCCATTTTTTTTTCGTATTTCGAGTGCCAAAGTACCAAACAAAAAGCCCCATTGACCAACGCGATTTTTTTAACCTATTTCCCGACCAACGTCTCTTTTTGTGAGTTGGAAGAAGTTTGTCATAAGTCCAGCCAGGGTCCGCATTAGAAACAACAATATCAGCGTTCAGTTTAAGTCCATTTTCTAATATAACTCCATCAGACTTCTGACCATTAACGCTTATCCTGGCAACATTGGAATTTAATAATACCTGCCCCCCCTGTT
>VMBT01000212.1_pt1 | contig 38928 bp, 39 predicted proteins | sample 4404301 | NCBI WGS metagenome assembly VMBT01 (sample SAMN12238535, study PRJNA552566) | marine metagenome | isolation source: Coastal seawater | place: USA: coastal Georgia, Sapelo Island | collected 2008-08/2009-08
ACATGAATCACGATTGTTTTAGTGAAAAAGAAAAAATTGCCTTGGCTTTTACCGAGGCAGCAAGCAAAGTTCCTCAGAAAGTTACGCCGCAAATGGAGGAAGAATTAAAAGGGCTTTGGTCTGAAGAAGAAATTGTCGAAATTATGAGTGTTATCTCTTTATTTGGCTTTTTAAACAGGTGGAACGATACCATGGGGACAAGCTTAGAACCTGATGCTCAAAGTTCAGCAAAAAAATACTTGGCAAGCTGGGATATTGGCAAACATCAATGAAGTTTATTGCTCAAATTTTAATTATTTTAACTCTTTTTAGCTGTAGTTCTGGCAGCAGCGAAGAAGAAGCAAATATTGTTCCTAGCCAACCTAAGGCAGTTGATATTAATCCTCATGAGGTTGGGATATTAGAGAGAACAATATTTCATGAGGGATTATTAAGAAATTTTATTCTTTACGTTCCAGAATCTTACGATAGGAATGTTGCGACTCCAATGGTTTTTAACTTTCATGGTTATGGCAGTAATGCTGAAGAACAGATGTATTACAGCAATATTATTGAGGTTGCAGACGATGAAGGTTTCTTGGTCTTGCATCCACAAGGCACACCTCATCCATTGACTGGCTCATCCATGTTCTGTGTTGGAGGTTTTACTCGACCCTGTGACATTGATGATGTCTCATTCAGCAACTACTTAATCAATGTTATTTCGACTTTATATAACTTAGATATGCAAAGAATTTATTCTACTGGCATGTCAAACGGAGGCTTTATGAGCTTCCACCTTGCATGCAATTTAAGTAACAGGATTGCAGCAATTGCATCAGTGACTGGAAGTATGACTCCGGAAACTTATGATGAATGCACTCCAAGTCGCCCAATTCCTATTGTCCAAATGCATGGTCTTGAAGATAGTGTTGTGCCATTAGTTGGCATCCCCAACCTTATGGAGCCCATTGATAAGGTCGTAGATTTTTGGGTGGAGCACAATAATTGTACAGCACAGTATATAGTTGATTATTTTGATTCAGTTCAATGGGACAATAGTATCCCCTTACAAACAGGATGGGATGGCTGTGATGAGGGGTCGGAAGTCCGACTTTATACTTTTACTGGGGCAGGACATACTTGGCCTGGTAATCCCTATAATACTGCAAACACCAATTACGATATTATTGCGTCTGAAGAGATATGGTCTTTCTTTAAAAGACATACGCTCAATGGGGCACAAGAATAGCTACCCAAACTTTTTTTCTAGGGCAGCTTTATCTGATTGGTAATACTTTCCTGCTAAATAGTAAAGAATTGGTCCGAGAATCAAGAACATCACACTAAAGGCGACGAGGGTTTGGGTGTAAGGCATTTCAGTCCCTGATGAAAGCATATTATCAAGGACAACCCCTGCAATAATGCTACCAGGAACAAAACCTAAGAGATTCAGGCAAACTAGATTGAATCCTACAATTGTGCCTCGGATTGAGGAGGGAACTAACTCCTGAATAACGGCAAATACTGGACCATAAAAACAACCAAGACCAAATGCTGCAACGCAGATGCCGACCCAGAATAATGTCCCATCTGGATCTAGATACCGTGTAAAGGCAAATGGCATGGAGAGTAATGTAAGAATTAATAGAAACCAAGTTCTTGGCAGGTTGTATTTTTTTAAGGTCCAGTCACTAAATGTTCCTCCAAAAACACTGCCCAAAATACCAAAAATTGTAAATATCCATCCTGAAGCTTGAGCAAAGGTAGCTCTATCTAATCCTTTATCTTGAATGGCCCAGACTTGGTCAAAGACAGATGCACCGAGGTTCAGATGATAAACTGTCCCAGCTGCGATTGTTAGGATGAGTGACTTTGAGCTTCCTAATACCTTAAACAACAAAGAAATCATTTGAGCAAAAGATTTTTTTTCTCTGATATTAGTTTGATTCTGTCTAGGGGAGTCTTTAACAAATAGCATCGCTATACCCAATACAATCCCAATTGAGCCAATTAGATAAAAACAGCCTCGCCAACCTATGACGGGTCCAAGGTATCCAGCAAGTATTAGGCTCACCCCGACACCTAGAGGTACGCCCATATAGTAAAAACCTGCTGCAAAACCAAGCTTTTTAATTTCATACCTATCGGCCAAGATTGACATAGTGGTTGGGGTCATAGCAGATTCACCAATGCCGATAAATAATCTTGGTATTGCTAAAGTAATAAAGTTTTTTGCTAATCCAGAAATTGCCGTGAAAAAGCTCCAAATAATAACGCCTGCACCAATAATTTTTGTTCTGTTATATCGGTCTGCCAGAGTGCCAACGAATAAACCAGCTACTGTATAAAAGAAGATAAATACAACACCAGTCAATAAACCAAACTCTGTATTGGTAAGCTGTAAATCAGGAATTATAAAATTTGCAAAACTTGCAAGAAACTGACGATCAACAAAATTGATAACATTTAAAATTGTTACAAAAAGTAGAAAGCTAGTATTTCGTAAGTTAAACATTTTATTCCATGAAACTATTCAATCTTTCGTAGGCTTCGATAAATTCTTCTTTAAATTTTTGCACTGTCTGCCCTGCAGTAATTTTTTCTTCTACAAGGCCAATGCCTTGTCCGACCCAATAGGTTGCAAGTTTCTTTGCTCCTTCGTGACCAACATCAGCCGCTTTATCAATCCTTGACAATGCAGGTTCAGATACCATGGTTTGAAGTGGCATTGGTAAGGGATCAGGCGCCTTATCAGATTCCCATGCATCGGTCCAATTAGACTGTAGCTGTCTGGAATGTTTTCCAGTCCTACTTCTAGATCTCACAGTTTGACTGGATGATGCTGCAAGCATTTTTTCTTTTACAATTTCTGATGTTTCTGCTTCAGAGGTAGTTAAAAAAACTGAAGCACACCAAGCCCCTGATGCCCCCATAGCCATAGCGCCAGCCATTTGCTCTCCAGTACAAATGCCGCCAGCTGCAAGGATTGGCACGTCTCTAGAATTTTTTATTGCTCGTGCAATTTCTGGGACAAGGACCATGGTTGAGACATCGCCACAGTGACCTCCACCTTCAGTGCCAGATACAACCAATATATCTACCCCAGCATCAACCTGCCTTATGGCATGTTCTTTTTTGCCAACAAGTGCTGCAACTGGAACGTTGTTTTCTTTACAAAGATCAAGCATCCATTTCGGTGGCACTCCCAAGGCGTTTGCATACAGCCTGACACCATGATCGAAACCAATCTGCAGCATTTTGGTAGCGCCACTTTCTTGCATGTTTTCACCCCAGTTTGAGTAGTCATCTGTTTGTTCTCTTAAGTCTTCACCATCAATATCATGATCTTTTAAAACATCTGCACGGAAATCTCTATACTCTTGAGGTATGTGCTTACCAAGTTCAGATGGGGCCATGTTATCTTCTTTACCAACAAATTTATTTGGCACCAATAGATCAAGACCATAAGGCTTGCCATCGACGTGATCATCAATCCAGTTTAATTCTTGCTCAAGAATTTCAGGCGTCATGCCTACTGCTCCAAGGACACCCATGCCACCTGCTTTAGATACTTGTGCAACCACATCTTTGCAGTGACTAAACGCGACTAATGGAAACTCTATACCTAAGATCTCACAAATTTTAGAATTCATATTTCCCCCTTCTAAGGCTTGTGCTCTGAGTAATTCAGACCTACCCAACAATTATTTATTATAACCCATACTTTAAAGCCAGTAATGCTGGCCATGGAGATCTTTGAAAGCACTAATCCCAGTTTGGGTCTCTTTTTTCTAGGAATGCAGAAATACCCTCTTTAGCCTCATCGCTGGTGAGAGTATATTGAATTTCTTTCTCAAGAAATTTTATGGCTTCAGAAAAACTCATAGTTTCTTGTTGATTAAATGCCTGTAAACCTCGAGTCATTGTTTTTGGCGGTAGTTTTGCTAGATCTGAAATTACCTTGGTTGTTTTTTCTTTGAGAGCAACGCTATTTAAAGCAGCATTTACTAAACCTATCCGTGCTGCCTCCTTTGCATCAATAGGTTCACCTCGCATAATTAGATCCAAGCCATCTCTTTTTGAAACCACTCTGAATAAACCAGCCATAACCATAAAAGGCCAGATTCCGCGTTTTATTTCCGGTGCACAGAATGATACCGAATCCAATGCATAAGCATGTGTCGAATTACAGACTAAGAGGAGGGCACCTGCATAGACGTTACCTTCTATTCTTGTAACGACAGGTTTACATAATTCGTTAAGTTTTATAGCAATATCTGCAAGACTGCCTTTCATATCTGGGACATTGCTTTCGCTTTCACCAGACATTGACCTTAAGTCTCCTCCTGCACAAAATACATCTCCACATGCACTAAGTTCAATAACTCTTATGGAACTACTTTGTTTGGCATAATCTAGAAGGTAGAGAAGTTCATTGGTCATCACTGCATTGATAGCATTCTTCTTTTCAGGTCTGTTCAAAGAAATGCTGAGAATATGATTGGTCTCAGAAACAAGTAAAGTCGCGAAATCAGAATTAGCTATTTGCATGATATTTTTGCACTATATGTTTTGGACAATCAATGGTTTTTGATCCAAGGTATTCTCCTAGTGACTTAGCCTGACCATCCCTTCTATCATTTGATGATACCCCATTACCAAGTATTCCTCTAATCAAGAAATTTAACGAAAGAATATTTGGCAATTGAAATCGTTCTATGTGATATTGCGCCATATCAGGCAGTAGCTCCTTAAATTTATCAACGGTAAGATAACTATATAAATAATTGAATGATTCCATATCTTTTGCCCAGACACCTAAATTTGCACAACCACCTTTATCACCAGACCTTGTTCCGTATATTCTTCCTAGCTGGATCTCACATAAGTCGCCATCTATTGTCATAACCTCAAAATCATCGGCTTCAATATTCTGCTCTGGTTCGTGTTGGGCTTGCTCAATTTTGAAACTTTTCCCGTTTATATGAACAATTTCTTGTACTCTTTGTCTTTGAATGCTGGTCGGCCAGTATTCTATGAAAGGGCTGCCCGAATTGATATCGCTTTGCACAGTCCAGCCTGGATAATTTGCAAGGCCAAGTTCAACCACCTTTGCTGAAAAAAGTCGTCCTGCAAGCACTGGATCTTGGGATTTAACAGAAATTTTTAGAGTTGCCATTGCTTCTTCATTTGTTTGTGCATCAGGCTTATCAGTACGAATTAACTGAATAGAAATATCATCGTAAAGCTCTTCTCCACCCAGAGATTCAACTAGCTCATCAGTAAAAATTTTAGCTTTTTCTTCAATATCTAGCCCTGTGATAATTAGTTCCATAGTATTTTTAAACCCGCCTGCATTATTCATGCATACTTTTAATGTGTTTGGAGGAGGGCTCCCAAAGTGGTTAGCAACGTATACCTTGTTTTCGGCAATCTCTTCAATAGACAGCTTGTCAAAATGTGCAGCAACATCAGGATTAAGGTATTTTGGTGATGAAATCTCATAGAGTAGTTGTGCCGTAACAGTTCCTGCTGAAACTAAACCACCGGTATTTGGATGTTTTGTAATGTAAAAGCTGCCATCTTCTTTAATCTCTGCGATGGGATACCCAATGTTTCTAAATGATGGAACTTCTTTAAAGAACGAATAATTGCCACCTGTTGCTTGAGCTCCACATTCAATTATGTGTCCAGCAGCAAGCGCTCCGGCAAGTTGATCGTATTGATCTGGTTGCCAGTTGAATTTCCAAGCAGCTGGACCCATTACAACTGCTGCATCTGTTACTCTTGGACAAATGACTATATCTGCACCTTCATCTAGAGCTTTTTTAATCCCCCAACATCCAAGATATGCATTAGCCGAAAGGGTGGTCATGTTTTGATTTGAAAATGGTTCTTGGGTATCCAAATTAATAAATTTTTCTCCTTCATTCACTAGGCTGTCTATTTTTGGCAATAAATCATCTCCAGTGATGTAAGCAATTTTCAAATCAAGGCCTAGACCCTCAAGAATTTTTTGTGCTTCTTCTGTCATGCTTTCTGGGTTGAGACCACCAGCATTAGTCACAATCTTTATATTTTTTTTAGCACACGTATCAGCAATCTCAGTAAGCTGTTTTAGAAAGGTTCCAACGTATCCAGCTTTTGGCCCTTTTTTAATTTTTTGGCTATAAAGAATAGCCATGGTAAGTTCTGCTAAGTAGTCACCAGTCAAAACATCCAGAGGGCCGCCTTCAACCATTTCTTTTGCAGCAGAAAGTTTATCTCCATAAAATCCACTACAGTTGCCAATTCTTATAAGATTTTCAGACATTTCTTACTCTACCTTCATCAAGTCTGCACCATTTTCTACTTGATCACCAACTTTTACGAATACTTCTGTTACAGTTCCTTCTGTGTTGGCTTTGATGGTGTGCTCCATTTTCATTGCTTCAAGAATAATTAATGCTTCACCTTGGGATACTCTTGAACCTTTATTGATATTTATCTTTAAAATCTTTCCAGGCATAGGGGCAGTAAGACTCCCTTCAATTATTAGTTCATTAGGGTCACTAAATTTTGGTAATCTCTTAAAAACGACATCTCCAAACCCATCGTTAAGAGTAATACTATCGTTATTTTCAGTTACCTTTGCGGTAATAAATTTTTCATCGAGTTGAAGTGCAATTCCTTCAGGAGTTAGCTTTATATTCGATGCTGTAGAGGTGGAGATTCTTTCAAAAAGTTTTCTATTAATATGTATTTCTTGATTTTCAGCAGTATATTCATAACAAAATAGTTCCTCTTCATACTCGTACTCAACAAAAGATTTAGGCAGTGTGCCATTAGTCCAATTTCTTGGTAAAAAGGTCAATCTTGTATTTTCTTCTTTAGTCTTTTCATGGGTCCATAGAGTTGCAATTTTCATCAATACATCAACATCTTTTTTACCCCTCTCAACAAAGAGCTTTTTGCTTTCACGCTCAATAAAGTCAGATGTTGTTTTTCCTCTCTTAAACGATGAATTTTCTAAACACTTAATTAGAAATTCTTTGTTGGTTCTTATTCCTGCAAGGTGAGTATTTTCAAGTTCTTTTTTTAGCAGAGATGTTGCTTGTTTTCTTGTTTCCCCATAGGCAATGATTTTTGCCAACATTGGGTCAAAGTTGGGAGTTATTACGTCGTTTTTCTTGATGCCAATATCCCATCTTACTGATTTTGAATCTGGGTAAGATAGGGCAGCAATTTGTCCAATTTCTGGCAAGAAATTATTTTTTGGATTTTCTGCATAAAGCCTTACTTCAATAGCAGAGCCATTTTGTTTTATATCTTTTTGTTTGAAGCTAAGCTTTTTCCCTTCAGCAATTTTAATTTGCTCTTTAACTAAATCTACTGAGGTTACAAGTTCTGTAACAGGATGCTCAACCTGAAGTCGTGTGTTTACCTCTAGGAACCAGAATTCATTGGTATCTTCGTCGAATAAGTACTCAACAGTACCTGCAGATTTATATCCAATTTTTGATGCAAGAGTTACTGCTGATTTGGTTATCTCCGATCTTAAAGATGATGTCAGTCTTGGTGATGGCGATTCCTCAATAATTTTTTGATGTCTTCGTTGAATCGAACATTCTCTTTCGTACAAATGAACAACGTTGCCAAAATTATCTCCAAGTATCTGTACTTCAATATGCCTAGATCTTTTAATGTATTTTTCTAGGAATATTCTTTCATCACCAAAACTTGATTTTGCCTCTCTTTTTGCGGCATCTATCGCTTCATCAAGATCTTTTTTATTTTCAACGATCCTCATTCCTTTTCCACCACCGCCAGCAGAGGCTTTAACAAGTATTGGAAATCCAATTTTAGTAGCATCTTTAGCATTAGTAGTTTTTAGTAGAGTAGGAATACCTTCTTTTAGACATAATTCTTTTGAATTTATCTTATCTCCCATTAATTCAATGGTTTCAGGATCAGGACCTATCCATTTAATTTTTTCTGATATCACTTTTCGACAAAAATCAGCATTTTCCGATAGGAAGCCATACCCTGGATGTATGGCATCGACATTCATTTCTTTGGCTCTTTGTATAATTTGATCTTGGTCAAGATAACCATTTGAAATAAAAACTGCCTCATCCGCACTATGGACGTGAATGCCATCAATATCTGCATCCGAATAAATGGCAACTGAATCTAGGCCAAGCTCTCTTATTGTTTTAATTATTCTTTGAGCAATTTCACCTCTATTGGCAACAAGAATCTTTTGGATCTTCATAACCTAAAGACCCCATATCCATCTGCACCCTTAATGGTACTGTTGTCTATAGCAGATAAACAAAATCCAAGTACATTTCTGGTGTCTCTAGGATCGATAATACCATCGTCAGTAAGCATGCTTGATGCCGATAATGCTAGAGATTCTTGTTCAGCAGCATTTTCAACCAACTCCACCAATTGCTTGTCTAATTTCTCATCAAATTCTTCACCTTTCCTTTTCGCTTTTGCTCTTCTTACAAGAGACATTACTCCAGCAAACTGCTTGGGACCCATGACAGCTATTTTTGCAGTTGGCCATGTAAAAAGAAATCGGTTGTTGTAGGCTTTACCTGACATTGCATAAGTTCCTGCACCATACGATGCTCCAAGGATGAAAGATATATGTGGCACAGTAGAATTAGACACAGTGTTTATGAGCTGAGCTCCTTTTTTTATAATTCCTTGTCGCTCATATTCTTTTCCAACCAAGAATCCTGTAACGTTGTGTAAAAAAACCAATGGTATATTGGTTTGATTGCAAAGCTGAATAAAAGATGCTGATTTTTCTGCTGTTTCGGGATAAATTGGACCATTATTGCCAAGAATACCTACTGGATAGCCAAAAACATTTGCCCAGCCACAAACCATTGATGAGCCATAGAGAGGTTTGAATTCTTCAAATTGTGAACCATCAACAAATCTCATTATGACCTCTCTTATATCTACTTGGGACTTAAGATCTTCACTAAATAAGCCCAACAATTCATCGGAATCATATAAAGGGTCATTAAATTTGGTTAATGCAAAGTTACTTCTTTTGACAATGTTAAGGTGGCTAACAACATTTCTACATATCCTTAAGGCATCCATCTCATCTTCAGCTAGATAATCAGAAAAGCCAGAGACTTCCGAATGCATTTTAGCTCCACCTAAAGTTTCATCATCTGATATTTCACCTGTAGCCATCTGTACTAGGGGAGGGCCTGCAAGAAATGCCTTAGATTGGTTTTTAATAAAAATATTGTAGTCAGACATACCAGGTTGATATGCTCCCCCAGCTGTGCTTGAGCCAAAAACTATAGAAACTACAGGGATTTTTAATTTTGATAATTCAGTCATTTCATAGAAGGTTCGTCCTGAGGAGGCAAAATGAAAATTATCCAGCTGTCGTGCTTTATTATTTGATGTGTCTTGCCTTCCTCTAAGATCAGCACCAGCGGATTCAACTAAGTTGATGAATGGCAATCTATTTTCACGAGCCACCTCGATGCATCTCATCCATTTTTCCCATACATAGACGCTCATTGCTCCACCTAAAACAGATGGATCGTTTGCAAAGATCACACATTCCTTTCCTGCTACAACACCTATCCCACCGACACATCCTCCGCCAACGGTATAAGAGGTACCCCAAGCTGCATATGGAGATAGTTCTAAGAAAGGAGCATCTTGATCAAGTAGGTTTTTAACCCGGTCCCGTACAGGCATTTTGCCCTTAGCAGCTAGCCTATCAAGATGGTATTGCCCACCACCCATCTCTACCTCTTTAAGCAATGAGTTAAGGTAGTTAATTTTATCTAGCATCATATCTTTATTTTTTATAAAGATATCTGACGAGGTATCTAGATTAGTTTTTAATATTGGTGCGATATTTTTGTACATTTAGACCCTTTTAAAAATATTATAAAATAAAATTTAAAAATAATAAAATTTAACTTCGCATAATATAGCTATGCGTTGTATTTAAAGCTAATTGATTTTTGATACGCTTTTCTTTGAAAAAGATTATCGCTCCATCTTGTGATATTTGGCTTCATCGCTTGATGTATTCCTAATCTTTTTGCTAGGTGAATTGCATAAACCACACAAATGTCTGCAATAGAAAATCGATCGGAGCATAAGTAATCTTTGCCTTCTAGTTCAGACTCAAGCAATTTTAATCTTGAAACAAACCACCTGCTGTAACCCTCAATTGCTTCATCGGCAACCCCAGGCTCCATAATTTTATATCTCATAACAACTGTCTGTGGGAATGTGAGAGTAGCATCCGCGTGAAATAACCAATTTAGATAGTTTGGATAATCTGTCTCCGATGAGTGAATCAGTAAATTTGTCGGACCATATCTTTCTGCAATGTACTGACACATCGCAACAGATTCAGTCATTCTTACATCACCATCCACAAGATATGGAACGGTCCCAAGCATATTTATTTCTAGAAATTCTTTATGAAATACTCTTGGAGGGAAGGGCATCATTTCTAATTCATATTCAATACCAAGCTCCTCTGCAACCCAGATTGGTCTAATAGATCTTGCTCCTTCGGTGCCGTAAATTTTTAACATACGATTCTGGCCTCACTCAAATGTAATGAATTCAATTTCGTAAAGCAATAGTATTTTTTATCTGAACCAAGGACTTTTTTTGTAATTTGTTTTATCTTTATTTAGTTAATTCATAAAGGAGGAATATGAAAAGATTAACTCAATTACTATTTTCTATAAGCCTACTATTGCTTTTAGCTGCTTGTGGAGCGGAGGCATCGTCTGGCAAGCAGTCTGATGCAAATAAAGCTAAAATTCAGGCTGTATATGATGCTTGGAGCAATGGTACCAAGGAAGAATGGATAGAGGCATACCACAGCATACTTGCTGATGATTATGTTAGATGGAACGGTAGATATGTCGGTCTAGGTTTTCAAATTGACCAGGAAAATCTTACAGTCATTGAAGCAATGAGATCTCCAGCCAAGGAAAACTTTAAACCTGGAGATAAATTTATTTCAGTTAATGGTATAGAGGCAACGGTTGAAAATGTAGAAGATCTACCTTTTCAAGGCGCAATAGGTGGTGAAGTAAATATTGTTCTTGAACGTGATGGCGAGGAGCTATCAATGACTCTAGTGAGAGCAGCACAAGAACAAACTGCCACTAAAGAACAGGTTCTAGCAAATCAAGAAGGCTGGGAAGGATATGACAATCGCCCCACTATAAAAACATTTAGACCTTTGATTGCTGAAGACAATGTAGTTTATGCAGCATTTGAGCTATCTGGAACCAACGGTGAAGGTGCAGAAGTTAATTGGTGGAATGTTGAAAGATTTGTTTTCAATGAAGATGGAGAACTAGTAGGTCACGGCGATCTTTCTGAAGAACTTTTTCTTTGGCAACAAAATGGTTACTACTTAACTAATGAATAGTTAATAAAGACCTTTAACTTTTAATGAGCTCTCAGATATTTCATATGTTTGGGAGCTTTTTTCTCCGATCATTCTTCCTAGATTGTTAACACCTTTAAAAACATAAGCCTCATTATTTTCTAGTTCCACTTCTTGGTTGAGGTGCACGCAGTATTCATTCCATTCTCGATGCCAGTCAGGAGAAGGATCATCAACAATATCTTTTAATAAATTTTTAATTAATTCGGATATAAACTTTTCTTTCAATTCATAATTGTCAATATTTAGGTCACCCCAGTGCCCCTCCTTAGGTACTATTGAAAAGTTTATACCTATGCCAATCACTAGAATAAATTTTTCTTCGACATTCTCTGCTTCGACCAATATGCCCCCAACCTTTTTTGATTCAAAGATGAGATCGTTGGGCCATTTTAGCTGGACAGGCCTTCTAAGAGATTTAGAAATAGTCTTAGCTACAGTAAGTCCAGCCTTCACACTCAAGCCATCAATTAATCCTGAGCTGGTAAAACCAAAAGAAAAAGACACATTACCTTTGGGGCTTGCCCAAGCTTTATTACTTCTTCCTCTGCCTTGGGTTTGTTTGTCTGCAGTTATAACGGTTATTGTAGAGCTTTTCTTGTGCTCCTCTTTGCATACATCATTGGTTGAGGTTACTTCTTCGTAATGAATTCTATTGAATTCACTGGGCATTTTTGTCTTTTAATAAGTAAGGAATATATAAAAGGAAAGTGATTGCATAAGCTACTGGAATTAAGCCAAGCAAATGATAAGGTTTCCCAGGAAGTGGATCTGGGAAAAAGTTCATTAGATTATCTCCATACGGTTTTTCAACAACAAACCAATAATTTGTTCCGAAATAAATATTGAATAAATAGACTACAGGTAAAAATATAAAAGTGGTCATTATCATCAGATAGAAATAGTCCTTTAAATAAGGTCTCTCATTCATTTGAAATATTGCAGTAAATACTCCCATTAAAATTAAAGAGTGCCCCCACATCGTATCCAAATATTCCAGCGCAGGAAATCCTAAAACAATGTCAGGTGTTAAGATTGACATACCTCCACCTGCAAGACCCCAAAAGAATGCAAAAATAAACAGAGGCTTATATTTAGTTATTAAGTAAAAAGCAATGCACCAAGACGAAAAGCCACACATATGAATAGGCATAGCATCCCACCAGTCAAAACCTCGTTCGGTTATCTTAAAAAAAGGATTGGTAGTTTCATGAATCAAAATGATTATAGCGAGCAAGTATCTAAAATAAACCTTGATTTTCGCCGAAGCATTTCTAAAAGCAAAGGGCAGGTAAACTGCAGTGCTTATAAAAAATACTACATTCAATAAGTGCCAAGGATCAAGCAAGGAAAATGGTTCAGGTGTCATTTTAACTCCTCTTTTATCATATCAGATGCCTTCTCAGCTATCATTATTGTAGGAGCATTTGTATTGCCACCAATAAGAGTTGGCATAATTGATGCATCTACTACTCTAAGATTCCTCACCCCTTTGACACGAAGCCTATCATCCACAACTGACATTTCATCATGCCCCATTTTGCAGGTGCCCACAGGGTGATAAATTGTATCTGCTCTTGTTCGAATAGCTGATTCAATGGCCTTATCATCATTAATATTTATTGGGTGTCTGATGTTTTGGTATTGCGCCAAGGGTTCGGTATTCATAATTTCCATCATTATCTTATAGCCTTTTACCATCGTTTCTATGTCTTCTCGATTGGACAGATAGTTTGGATCAATCAATGGATCGTCAATTGGATTCTTCGATGCAATTTTTACAGTTCCCATAGATTTTGGTCTTAGTAAGCACATATGGCAACTGAAACCATTGCCCCATATCTTAGCTCGACCATGATCTTCAACCATTCCAACAACAAAGTGAAGCTGAATGTCAGGTATTTCTAGGTTTTTTTCAGTTTTTAGAAAAGCTCCCCCTTCTGCAAGAGGAGAAGTAAACATTCCAGAATTATTTAAAAATAGTTTGAGCAATTCCAATGGTGCTCTGAGAGTAAACTTTCCAGATCTAAAAGGAGCTCCCATTAAATCCCAACTATCTACTCGATGTGAGGTTATATAATCCAAGTGATCTTGCAGGTTTTCTCCCACACCTTTTAGATCAACAACACAATCAATTTCTTTTGAGTTTAGATAGCTTTGATCACCAATACCGGAGCGAAGCAATATAGTTGGCGAGCCGTATGCTCCACCACTTAAGATAATTTCTTTATTGGCATTTACTTCAAATGATGATCCTTTCTTTATGCAGGAAACCGAACGTGCAACTAAATTTTCAAAATTAACTTTATCAACTGTTGTTTCTGTTAGGATTGAAAGGTTTTTTCTATTTTTTGCTTCTGTCAAGAAAGCAACTGCTGCACTACATCTTCTTCCATTTTTTTGAGTAACTTGATAAATTCCTACGCCTTCCTGCTCCTCACCATTAAAGTCATCATTTTCCTTATATAGTTTGGAGCCTGCTTGAACAAAAGATCTAGTGAAGGGATTGTCATGTCGAAGTCCGGCAACGTTCAATGGACCGTTTTGTCCGTGCAAAGTATTATTGAAAACCTCATTATTTTCAGACTTTTTAAAATATGGTAAGACATCATCATAGCTCCACCCTTGGTTGCCAAGGCTAGACCAATGATCGTAATCCCATGCATGACCACGAACGTAAAGCATGCCGTTTATAGAGCTCGACCCACCAAGTGTTTTCCCCCGTGGCTGAAACCCTTTTCTATGTTCTTGAATATCTTGGGGCATTTGGTACGTTCCACCCAAGTTATCACTGACTCTCGCCGAACCCTCTTTTATGGTTACAGTTGAAAATTCTTTTTGAGGCACAGTATCGTACTGATAAGCATATTCCGATTCTCCCTCTTCATTGACCAGAAAAGCATACATAGCAGGGATATGGATTAATGGCGATTTGTCAGGAGGCCCTGTTTCAATTAAGCATACAGAAACATCAGGGTTTTCAGTTAACCTGCAAGCTAATACGCAACCAGCTGAACCACCACCAACAATAACGTAATCGTAAGTCATTAAGCTTTTTTAAATTTATCCCAAAATAAAAATGGCAGATAAGTTATGAAAAAAACTATTAGAGCCAATGGTGCGACGCCTAGCATATGAAATGGTGGGTCTGGCATTAAATCCATTAAAGATTCGCCATCTGGTCTTTCCATCAGGTACCAATAATTTGCTTCACCGCCAATTAAAAAATTTATGCCATACATAGGAATCAGTAAAAGAATTGTAATTACTGCCATTTTGAGAAAATTTTTAAGTTGTGGCCGATATTTCAAAACAGCTAAGGCAAAAAATATTCCCAATAATATTTGGCCATGGCCATAAAAGAACATGAAGTACTCAATATCCGGCCATGCATAATCGAGGTCTGGTGTGAGCATGGCCATAGTAGCTCCGCCTATTCCCCAATAGAAGGGAAGCTCAAAAAACATTTGATTCCTTTCTCTGCTTAGTAAAAAAATACCAATTAGAACTGCACTAAAGTTGCACATATGAAGAGGTAGGTACTCTTCCCATGGTTTATCAAATCCGAAAATGTAAATGAATGGTTTGGTTGCTTCAAAGACTAAAAGAGAAAGCCCAATTATTTTAGTTAATATTGATTGTGAGCTGTTGTTAGCAAAATTAGCAGCGACACAAATTGCGATAATTATTATAGTTGACCATATTAAAGTTTGTGTATGCTGGTCACCAAAAAGTATAAATGGTTCCATATTCTCTCCCTTGAATGTACTAATTAAAATAATACAACTTGAGTCGTTATAAGCAAAATATTATTCAGGGGGAAATTGTTTAAGGATACTTGATTGAACAACCGTATGGTCTTGTTTTTTTGTCGACAATTTCCTTATTGTCAGCAATGTTATTCATTGCTAAACGTACGTAATTTTTGGCCAATGAAAGATCGGTATTAAATAATGCTCCAGTCATTCCCAGATCATCAATTGCTCCATCGTATCTTAAGATCTTGTTGCTATCGATAATGTACATATGAGGGGTTGTTTTTGCACTGTACTTTTTTCCCACCTCTCCGTCTGTATCAAAAAGCACATGTGTCGGGGAAGCATTTCTGTCTGCAGTAAGCCTTATAGATTCTTGATTGGTTACATGCCCCTGTTTATTTGGTGCTGAAGAGATAATGGAGAGCCATACAACATCATTTGCAGTATATTCTTTTTGCAATGATTGCATGTTTTCTGTTTCATAATGTCTCTTTACAAAAGGGCATTCATGGTTTGTCCATTCTAGAATGACGGTTTTACCAGAAAAATCACTTAATGAAATCAATTCACCATATTCATTCTTTAATGTAAATTCTGGCGCAGTGTTATCAATCTTTGCAGAACCAAATAGAACTAAATTTAGAAAAAAAACGAATAATATTTTAAATTTCATCAATCATCCTTAGCAGGTAACTCTCAGTTAATACTTCATTTAAAAGTATAGGCTCATTTAGCTCTGGGTACCACAAGACATAGGTAGGCACACCTGATCTTTGATATTTTTGTAGTTCTTTAAATATTGATTCATCTCTGTTTGTCCAATCAGCTTTTAAGTAAGCAATTCCCTTGATCCTAAATTTTTCTTCAACTGCATTTGTGAAAGCAATTGCTTCATTGACTTGGCAAGTTATGCACCACGCAGCAGTAAAATTTATGAAATATGGACTGTCTGATAATCTTAATTCTTGTTCGTATTCAGTTGTCCATGTGTTTACAGAGTCTGTCTGCGATTCTTTTTTTTCTAGATCCCAATCAAAAATTGTTAAACATCCAGCAACAAGCAGAAAAACCACCCCAAACTTAAAAGCTATATTCATTTTTTGGGATATAACCCAAATAATTAATCCACCAATAAACCATGCGATAAGCACAACAATAAGAGAGTCAGCACTAATTTGTAAAGACAGTACCCACAACAACCAAAGAGCTGCACCAATCATCATTAAACCGAATAATTGTTTAAGTTGCTCCATCCAAATGCCTGGTTTTGGTAAGTACTTAATCAAATCAGGCTTGATAGCGAATAAAAAGTATGGGGCAGCAAAGCCTATCGCCAGCGAGAAGAAAATGCTTAAAGAAATAATATCTGGTTGCACCAATGCAAAGCCCAAAGCTGCGCCCATGAAAGGTGCTGTACATGGAGATGCCACTATCACAGAAAGCGCCCCAGTAAAAAACGACCCCACCAATCCTTGGGAGTTATTATTATTCTCAAGCTTTGAAAGCGATGATCCCAGCGATATATTTCCAAGCAGTATCAGCCCAACTAAAAAAATTAAAATACTTAACGAGGAAACAACAGTTGGTGATTGCAATTGGTAACCCCATCCAATTAATTCACCAGAATTTTTTAATACCAACAACGTTACGGCAATACCCATAAAAGTTAGCACGACACCTAATACGTAAACCAAGGCATTGATAGCTACCGATGTATTGGATTCTTCAGCACTTTTAACTAATGAGAATGCTTTTAGTGCCACTACTGGCAACACGCAGGGCATCAAATTGAGAATTAAGCCACCTAGAAAGGCAAAAACTATGGCCATAATGAGGCTTAACTCATTAGCTGAATTATTTTTTGCAAAGGGTACGTCAATAGTGTAATAGCTACCTCCTGCTTTAAGAATGCCTTGAGCGGGACCTGTAAAATCAGGGTAAAGTTCAATATTTAAGGTATTGTTTGTTTGCGATTGAGGGCTTGAAAAATCAAATTCGTTGTCACTAATTGGGAAATAGTAGCTCTCTTCATCGATTTCATTAAAGGAGAATGCAAGTTTTTGCTGCTCTTTTTTGATTTCTAAATCTGGTGGAGCCCTTAAAGGCAATCTTCCTAACCATCTCGATAACAAGCTAGAATTCTGTGTGACATTTAAAAACTGATTTTTTAAAAGCAAGACCAGTTCTGTCTGCTCAGGAATGCATATTTCATCGCAGACTAAAAACCTTGTTTTAATTGTAATTTCTTTATCTTCAAGATCCTTTAGGTCAATTGTAAAAGGGAAGACCACTTCATCCGTATAACCATAGGTCATTAAAGGTGGGTATGGAATTTTTTCTGGGCCAGGCCAAGAAATATCAGAGATATTGAAAGCATTTCCCTCCGTAAAAATAAATTCAACTGGACCCCCTGAATCACCAGGGTTAATCCAGTATGTGTGCCAACCTGGAGTTAGTTTGAATCTATAGCCAAGCTGAACTTCACCTGGTGTTTCTATGTAATTATTGAAACCAATAATAGAAATTTCAGCATTATTGGTTCTAGCAACCTCAGCATGAATTGCTAAGTTTAAAAGTATTGCCCAAAAAATTCTCATAATGAAAGGGCGACTTTCGCCGCCCAAAGATATTATTTTATATTAATTACTCGAGGTTTTTTATGATCAGGAAGAACCTTTTCTAAATCGATTGTTAGCAATCCATTTTTTGAGGCCGCTCCTATTACCTCAAGATCTTCTGCTAAAGTAAACTTAAGCTTAAAGGATCTTTTGGCTATTCCTCTGTGCACTGTTTCGGTATTGGAATTTGTTTCCTCACCATTGTTGTGCGTGATTGTTAAGATGCCATCGCATAATTCGATATCAACATCTTTTTTATCAATTCCAGCAAGAGCAATCTCTATCTGAAATTTTAACCCATCCTTATAAATATTATATGGTGGGTATGAAGACTGAGACTCATTGGAAATTCGTTCCAGCCTATCTACGAGAGTTTCAAAACCTAATACACGGTTTGAAAACATAGGATCAGTAAAATTTATTAACATAATGTCCTCCTTAAAAGCGACAAGTTAAAAATGTTGACCTCACCTGAGCATCAACGTTAGTAAATTTATTGATATTTCATTTATTTTCAATATTTTTTGTAAATTATGTTAAGTTTAAGTTACATTTATGCTATATTTAGATAAGTAAACGTTACATTATGAGCAAACCGAACAATCATAAATTCTTTATAAATTTTTTAGCCAGACATAGAAGACTAGCAGGGCTAACTCAAGCCGAGCTTGCAAAAGCAGTGCTTGTGTCTCGTAAGAGCATCAATTCAATTGAAAATGGAATCTATATTCCTTCGACATATCTTGCATTAAAAATAGCTATGGTATTAAATTGTGCCGTAGAGGATATTTTTAAGATCCATGATGGAACTTTTCCTCTATTAACATTATCCAAAGAATCATGAAGAAACTAAATTCAATAATCTCAATCCTCGTAATTTTATCTTTTGTAGGCTGTGCTACCGGAGGTTTTCAAGCCGATGTTGTTGCTCGAGATGCAGCAGGCAAGTCCCAGTATGTTCAAACCGGAGTTGTTACTCAGGTTAGGTCCGTCGTAATAGAAGGAGACAGAGATGTAGGAACAACTTCAGGTACAGTTTTAGGCGCAATAGTTGGATCTGGAGCAGCGGGCAGAGCAGCTGGCGGCGATGGAGAAACTTCTGAGCAAATTGGTGCAATAGTTGGTGGTCTTGTAGGTTCTGTAGTTGGCTCCGAAGTTGGCGAATCAATTTCCAGAAAAAAAGGCGTGGAAATAATCATAAAATTGGATAGCAATAACAGAGAGGTAGCTATCGTTCAAGAAGCTTCTGAGGATGAAGTTCAAGAAGTAAAAGCTGGCGACAAAGTAAGAATAATCAGATCCGCTGGCAGATCAAGAGTTGTACCTTATAATTAGTGGGTGCCCGAAACTAGTTTAAGAAATAAAGCTTTAGATTTCCTTGCCAGAAGAGAATACTCTGTCAAAGAATTAAGGAACAAGATATCAAAATACTCTGACAACTCAGAAGAGGTTGGAGATGTCATATCTGAGCTTATTAAAAATAATCTTCTTTCGGATGAAAGGTACGCTCAAGCTGTAATTCAGCAAAAGTACCAAAGCGGCTACGGGCCAAATCATATTGAAATGTATCTTCGAGAGAAGGGCATAGAGCAAGAATTGTTTAATATGCATAGCGATGAATTTGACTGGGTTGAGTCGTGTAAAGATTTAGCAAAAAAAAAATTAAGGTCAAAACTGCCTGAGGGTAAAGAAAAAGAAAAGATTTTAAGATTTTTGTCCTACAGGGGATTCAACTATGAAATAATAAAATCTGCTCTCAATAATTTAGATTAATGGCATTAGCAAATAAATATAGACCTAAAAGTTTTTCAGAAGTAATTGGTCAAGAGACCACAGTAAATGCACTAAGAAACATAATTAAGAATAAAAATTTCCATAATGGCTATATTTTTTCTGGAACCAGAGGGGTTGGGAAAACTACTCTTGGTAGGCTATTTGCAAAAGCTCTAAATTGCAAAAACTACGATAGCGAAAAAGGTGAAACATGCAATGTTTGTAGCGTCTGTGAAGAGATCAACTCAAACTCTCATTTAGATTTGATCGAAATAGATGCTGCTTCAAGAACAGGTGTTGACGACATGCGAGACTTATTAGAGTCAGTGCAGTATCGGCCATCGAGTGGTAATTTTAAGATCTATTTGATTGACGAAGTGCATATGTTGTCGATTCAAAGCTTTAATGCTTTGCTAAAAACTCTTGAAGAGCCACCTGCCCATGTAGTTTTTATTTTAGCTACTACCGAGGCACATAAAATTCCAAAAACAATAGTGTCAAGATGTCTGCAATTTAATTTAAAGCTGGTCTCAGATGAGTTGATTTCTCAAAATTTAAAAAGAATATTTGAATCAGAGGGCATTATTTCAGATGACAAGTCTGTCGACCTTTTGGTTGAATTAGCAAAAGGATCGGTAAGAGACTCATTGACAATGGCTGATCAGGCTGCTTCACATTGCGATAATAAGTTATCAGAAAATGAAGTTTCAAAATTACATGGGGTCCTAGATATATCCTCCACTACAAAGTTAATAGAAATGATTCTTTTGAATGAATCAGCTGAAGTGGTGAATGAACTTAAAAGGTACTCAGAGCTTGATGTGAATTATGAGATTTTATTCGATAGGGCTCTAAAGCTTTTTCATGACAAGATCATGGAATCTGTTGTGAATAAAGATGCCAAAGCAGATGAGTTAAACCTTTTTTATCAATTTTTCTGCAATGGGCTTGTTGATGCAAAGCAAACAAGCAGTTTTAGAGATTGCTTTGATATTGCTGCTCTTAGATGTCTGACATTTAACTCAAATGACGCAAGTGAAGTAAAAAAAAAGCATGAAAATGCAACCAGCTTAATTGAACCAGAGCCTGAACCTGAAATATCCCAATCTCAACACGAACACGATGATATTGAGTTAAAAGAGGCAAAAGAACCTCGAAAAAACTTACAAAAGTTGGCATCCAGTAACTGGCTAAATATATTTGATGGACTAGATTTAAGAGGAGCCTCCAGAGCATTTTTTGCAAACATGCAATTAGACAATGTTGACGGGTCCAAGTTAACTTTTAAAGGTTCAGAAACTTTTGTAACTGGGATTAACGAAAGCAATATTAACGATTTAGTTGAGGCATTGCGTAAAGCAGGATATCCAAAATATGACATTGCAATTATTGAAGCAAAAGAGGCACAGGTTACACCCTCGTCCAAGTGGCAAGAAGCTAGAAATAAAGAATTGGATGATTTTAAAGAAGAAATATTAAAAAGTGATTTGGTGCAAAACTTAAATAACAAATATGGTGCAAACATAAATAGAAAAAACTTATCGATTAAAGATCATGAAGAGTGAAGAGGGCTTATTGTTTGAACTAATTTCTGCATTTAAAGTTTTGCCTGGTGTAGGTGAAAAGACTGCGCAAAGAATGGCGTTCCATCTTTTAGAAAAGAACAGAGAAGGTGCAAAAAAATTAGCAGCAACAATTTCTAGAGCTATTGTAGATATACACAATTGTGAGATTTGCAGAGATCTTACCGAAAATAGAGTCTGCAGAATTTGCTCGAGCAATAAAAGAGACCAAGAAGCTATTTGTGTGGTAGAAAATCCAAGTGATGTGATAGCAATTGAAAAATCTGGCAGCTATCAAGGCAGGTATTTTGTCTTAATGGGTAGATTATCACCTATTGATGGAATTGGGCCAGATCAGCTTGGCATACCTAAGCTTTTAGAAACTATTGCAAGTAGCAAAATAAAGGAAATCATTTTAGCTACTAGCCCGACTGTTGAAGGAGATGCCACCTCTTTTTACATCAAGGATAATATCCAAGATCATGAAATTACTGTTACCAGGATAGCGTATGGAGTTCCAATGGGAGGAGAATTGGAGTATGTTGATAACACAACTTTGGGAAGAGCAATTTCTGGTAGAAGAGAAATAGAATAATGAGCATTAAATCTGATATTTGGATCAAGGAGCAATCATTAAAGAACGATCTCATCCATCCATTTCAGGAAAACCAAGTCAGAGAGGTTGATGGAGAAAAAATTATTTCATACGGTGTTTCTAGCTATGGCTATGATGTGAGATGCGCAGATGAATTCAAAATTTTTACCAATACTTTTTCATCAGTTGTTGATCCAAAAAAATTTGATCCTAAAAGTTTTGTCGATATCAAAGCAAATGAATGTATTATTCCGCCAAACTCCTTTGCTTTGGCTAGAACAATAGAATATTTTAAAATACCACGTTCAGTTCTAACTCTCTGTCTAGGAAAATCAACATATGCAAGATGTGGAATCATTGTAAATGTAACTCCACTTGAGCCTGAATGGGAGGGGCACGTCACATTAGAATTTTCAAATACAACCAACTTACCAGCAAAAATATATGCAAACGAAGGTGTTGCCCAGATGATATTTTTTGAATCAGATCAGGTTTGTGAGACAAGCTACAAGGATCGAGGTGGCAAGTATCAAGGGCAGACAGGCGTTACTCTTCCAAAAACTTAGGCCTCTTATTAATTTTTAAAGTATTAATTTTTCCATTTTTCAGCTCCACTAGGCTTTTAATGACAAAATAATCAAGCTCAGGTGCCAGATAGTAAATAATTTTGCTAGCTGTATCTGCAGTTGCAGAGACTTTTATACAATTAAATTCGCCAAAGCTTGTTTTAATTGTTTCCCTGCCTTCAACTGCATAAGTTCTAGTGACGACATTTCCTTTATCATTATCAATGACATCAAAACTAAATTTGGCTATGTTATTTTTAATATTGAGCCTCATTTGTAAGTCGCTACCAAGTTGATCAAGAATCTTATTTTGCTTAGTGATATTGAATTCTAACTCTTCTGAAACAACGCCCATGTCCGAGAAGTTCACTGCAAAAAAACTTGGATTTACACCTGGTATATTATTTTTAACTTCTGTTCTTATAGAGGTAACTTCTGAACCTGATATATTTAATTTTGATTTTTGTGAGTATTCAAATATCAACAAGGGTCGTAACTTAAAACTCGATTGTGCTGTGCTACCATCAACTATAAACTTTCTGGTCATCTTAAAATCACCAAACTCGTGATGAGAGAAGGTAAACTCTGCTTCAAAGCTCTTAAAAGCATTGCCACCCAGTGAGAAGCCAAGTAAAAGTAAAAAAATTATTTTCATGTTATTAGTGTGCCAATCGTTTCTGGATAAATTTTATTTTCCAGCGACTTTACCCTTTCTATTAGACTTTCAATTGATTCATTGGGTTCAATTTCAATGCGTTCTTGTCGAATTATTGGGCCTGCATCTAACTCCTCCGTAACGTAGTGGATTGTTGTACCGTGATATTTATCTTTATTCTCTAATGCTCTTTTATGTGTATCAAGACCAGGATATTTTGGCAATAAAGATGGATGTATGTTAATTATTTGGCCTTCCCAATTCTGCACGAAAAATTTAGATAAAATTCTCATATACCCCGCCAAAATTATGTAATCAAAATCTTGAGCTTCTAAGTAATCGCTTATTTTTTTATCATATTCATTTCTATCATCGAAATTTTTGCTATTGAGAACATAGCACGCAATATTATGGTCTTCAGATATTTTTATACCTGCCGCATCAGGGTTATTGCAAAACGATCCCGTTACTTTATAGCCATACGTTTTTTGTTGATGAATGATTGATTCAAGATTGGATCCTGTACCAGAAAAAAAGACAATTATTTTCACTTCAATATAAACTTTTTCTCAGAGGGATCTGTAATGGCCCCAATTTCAATGTAGTCATTTTCTTGGGCTAGCAGAGTATCGGTCTCTTCACTATTAAGAATTAAGCAAAAACCAATGCCGCAATTAAATACATTAAACATTTCAGTATCTGAGATATTGCCAAGCGATTGTATTTTTTGAAAGATTGGCGGTAATTCCCAGCTCTTGCTATCAATTTCTAAACTATTTCGAGTTGGGACTCTGCTTAGGTTTTCATCCAGACCACCACCGGTAATATGTGCCATGCCTTTAATATTGTATTTGGATAATAAGTCCAAAATCTCTCTGACATAAATTCTTGTTGGGGTTAACAATTCCGATATTAATTCCTGTGAAGGTTCAGTAGTCTCTAAAACATTATGAATTAAAGAGTAACCATTGGAGTGAAATCCGCTGGATGGAATTCCGACAATCTTATCACCCGGTTCAATTTGTTTGCCATCCACAATTTTTTCTTTTTCATTGATACCCATTGCGAAGCCAACTAAATCAAAACAATTGGGAGCATAGTGGTTTGGCATTTCTGCAGTTTCACCACCAACCAAGTCGCATTCTGCAAGCCTACAGCCCTCAAGTATCCCTGTAATAATCTCTTTTCCTTTTGATCGTTCAAGCTTCGATACTCCATAGTAATCCAAGAAAGCCAAAGGCCTTGCTCCACTGACAATTAGATCATTTACACACATTGCTACAAGATCTATTCCAATAGATGAAAAGTCTCCCATTTTGACAGCGAGGTTTAACTTTGTTCCCACTCCGTCACATGCAAGGGCATAGACAGGATTTTTAAAAGCAGTTGGCGGTTGGATATATCCAGAAAATCCTCCAATACTGCCCATTGAGTATCTGTGTTTGGTTCTGGATGTTGAGTTTTGAATATCTCTTACAAAGCTCTGACCCTCTTCAATATTTACACCAGAATCTTTATAGTTATGTCCCTTTTTTGTCATAAAATAGTTAATCTTTCTTTATGGATGATATGAGTTTAACAAGGTTTTTAAGAATTGCACTTGCAATATCAGTGCTGAGTTTTAATTGCTTTGGGCAATCGTCAAATAATTTCTTATTAATTTATGAAGATTATGAAAACATAAAAAACATTGAAAACTTAATTCAAAATGTCGATGAAAAGATTTTTACTAAATATGGTGTAAATCTTGATTCAATAGCTGGCTCTACGGACTTGGATGCCCAACGGTTTTTCATCGGCTATCAAGTGAGAGTTTTTGATGATGTTAGGCTTATAGAGCTTAAGTTTAATAAGGAGAAAATCGAGGAATATTTTTTAGAAAATTCAATTCCATTTTTAGCAAATACATCTGATGTGAAAATCTACATCGCAATTAACGATGCTTTTCTTCCGATGAATAATACTCTTGTATACGAGAGTGGAGAGTTTCAAAAAGAACTTGAAGTTACGAAACTCTTGGCCGGACTTAATCAAAATGTCAGAGTCAATTTTGAACTAATAGATAGTTACCCACGAGATGAAGCAGAAGAAAAAAAATTAATTGCAGATCTAGAAAATATGAATATTCCTAACTGGAATCTGTTGATGATTGATCGATTTGATCTAAGTAAGTGGTCTTTTAAATTCCCAAAATCAAATGAAATATTAATTTCTGACTCTATGAGCTTTCAAAATATTCTTTCAAGAAACCTTTTTTATACGCTTGAAAAGAATGTCTCACTCAATAGAAATAGTTATAGTGTCAAGTTTAGCTTTGACGTATCAAAAGAGGACCTAACTGAATTATTAGAAACGTTTTTGACGAGTACAGAAATACTGTCTTTTTATGTGTCTAGTTTGCAGGATAACTACATTGAAATTAAATATGATAGCTATCTGGATGAAGAGGAGATTAATGAAGTTTTAAATCAGAAAGGTTTGGTAGCAACAAAATGAATGATGTGACATCAAAAAATCAATTCTTTTTTGATTTTGGAAGAGATTTTGATGCTAAGTTTGAAAACTTTTTTTTCACTCAAGAAAATAAGATCATTCAGTCAGAAATTTTAAATTTGCTTTCCTCTGAAGATAAGCAAGATATCTTGTTATTTGGAAGTCCTAAATCTGGCAAAACATTTTTACTTAATTCAATCTTAAATGAGGATGCAGCTGCTACAAGATCCTCGATATATGTCGATTGTGCTAAAATTGGCACCAATCAAAATATATTTGATAGGATTTCGTCCAAAACATTAATATGCATTGATAACATTGATCAAAGCGACAGATCTAATCAAGTTGAAATATTTAATTTAATAAACGAGACAAAAGATTCAAATACCAAACTTATCGTATCAACGAATACACATTTATCTGAGCTTGAGGTGTTTGCTGATTTAAAATCCAGATTGCAGCAGATTAAATTCTTTACACTCCACCCAATATCAGACCAAGATGTTAACCGTGCTTTAGAGTTTATAGGCACAAAATTAAATTTAAATTTCAATGATGATATCTACAAATTTCTAGCAACCAGGATAAGAAGAGATTTTTCTACAATGAAAGATACTTTGATAGCGTTAGATAAATTTATGTATGCTGAAAAAAAACAACCGTCTAAAAAGACGGTTGCTGATTTTCTAAAACAATCTAAAAATTAATCTGAATATACACACCCGTAACAATAAATGTGGATATTATCTAGGTAATTTTTCTGCAAGGATTGTTTTGGACTTAAGCCTAAGAAAGATTTAACTATTTCTATTGTATTTGAGATAGCAAAAGCAAAGCCACTAGCAGATGGGGCAGGGGGCTTAACATAATCAACCTTAAATTCTTCAACCTCTGCAAGAGTGGCAGCATATGCTAGGGCATCTTCTAGATTTCCAATTTCATCCACTAGGCCAATTTCAAGTGCTCTTTCTCCAGAGTAGACTCTACCCTTAGCAATCTCTTTCACAACCTCAAGTGGAATATCACGGTCGATTGATGTTTGAGTTGTAAATTTGACGTATACGGAATTTATTCCAGACCTTACTAGGTCTTCAATTTCTACTGGCCAGTCTTGTCTCATCATATCAAAAGCACCCCATTTGGTTGTAGAGTAACCATCAATGCCGATTCCCAACCAATCGTAAATTTTTTCAACAGAAAACAAGGTTCCATAGACCCCAATCGAGCCTGTGATGGTATCATTTTCGGCGTAGATTTTATCCGCTAATGACGAAACCCAGTATCCACCTGAAGCGGCTAGCGATCCCATTGATACAACTACAGGAATACCTTTTTCTTGCGCTTTTTCAATTTCCCAACGAATGTAGTCCGAAGCTACAACTGAGCCTCCAGGTGAATTAACTCTTAAAACAATGGCTTTTGTATCTTCATTTTCATGGGCATCTTTTAGCATCTCTACAATCCCATCAGAGCCTGCTGTCCCTAGCATAACATCGCCACCCATTATGGCTCCTTCTATTGCAACCACTTTGATGACATTATCGGATTTTACTGGTTTGTCTTTTGGTAGTGTTTCAAGATAATCTCTAAAATAGATAGCATTAAGCTCTTCTTCGTCATCTTCAAGAGCTCCAAACTTTTCAATCATTCTTGCATCAAAATCATCATCTTCTTCAATGACATCAACGAGACCCCAGTCAAGAGCAGCAGTCCACTCATCTACCTCCCCGTTAACGAGCTGTTCCCAGGCATCATCGGCAATCCATTGCAGATCAATATCTCTTTGTTCCTGCACAAAGCTTTTAAATTTACCCCAGAGCGGCGTGTAAAACTCAAGATTTACTTTTGCTTCTTCACTCATTGAATCTCTAGTAAATTGTTCTGGGCCTGTTTTAAAGTCTCCCGCTGCGAAAATTCGAGGAGTAATTAAAAATTTATTTAAAAAGTTTTTATAGTATTCTCTTGGGCCGCCAAAACCATCTATCATAATAGCTGAATACGTTTGAGAACTTATTTCAGATCCTGCAGAAGCAAGTATGTAACTGATGTCACCCAAGTAGTCACTTCTGACAACAATCTCTTTCCCCGCATCAACTGCTTCTTTTATTTTTTCTGCAATAGCCAAAACGTAAGGTATTTGAATGCCTAGGCCTGAAGGGTCAAATATCATTGCATCAACGTTTTCATCATTTTTAAAATCTTCAAAAAATTTAATCATATCCCGGTACTGATACACTCTTGTACTTTCAGCTCCACCCAGAGATTCCTCTAATGCCTGCTCCCACCATTCGGCTTCAACTTTGCCAGGTTCTTGGTCAACAACGACGCCTGAAGGCTTAAAGACCACAACTTTGCCTTCTGAATCTGGTTTATCTGAGCCTGTCCATAATGGGCTGATGAGGCTATTAAGAATGCCTATTGCCACAAATAAGAAAATACCCGTTGCGAATGTAAATCTAATCGCTTTCCAGAAAAAATCTCTACCTACTGTTATATAAGACCAAACGGTACCCAGGAAGCTGCCTAGTTTTGTAAAAAATTGATTGTTCATAATTCCTCGTTAATTGTTATTGGTAATACTGCAAATTAAAAAAAAAGTTTCATTCAGATGCAAAAAATCAATTGTAAAGCCATAAACAATACATATAAAGTAAAAACTCTATGAAAAAATATCTCATACTGGCTCTATTTCTTTTTTCTTGCGAAAGGCCTGAATTTTTATTTACCGATGGGAAAGGGGCAAAATTTGCAGATTATGAAGATCAAATAATTTTTTTGAATATCTGGGCTGATTGGTGTCCACCCTGCATCATAGAGTTTCCATATTTCAATGAAATCAACGAAGAGCCAAATGTAACCGTAATTGGGTTTCACTTTGATCAATTTGACACCTTACCTAATGAGGAAGTGAATAGGTTGATGAATAAATTTAACGTTGATTTTAAGAATTTATCTACTGATCCAAGGAATTTATGGAGTTTAGATCTTCCAGACAGTGTACCAACAACCTACATCATTAAAAATGGAGAAATACTTGACGCCATAACTTACCCACTAACCCCAGAAAAGCTTAGAGAACTTGTTGCAACTAATTGATCTTTGACTTAATTAAGCCTGTTTTAAGTTTGGTAGAAATTTCATCACCTTTCTTTACTGCTTTAGAATCTCTAATAATATTGCCTTTTTCGTTATAAGTGATTGAGTAACCTCTTTCCAATACATTCTCAGGATTTAAATTATTTAATTGGTCTTTAAAGGAAGCAATTAAGCCTTGTTTGGTGTTAAGCTTATTTTTTAACACTCTTAATAGCTCTTTTACACCTTTGGCAATATCTATCCTTAATTGGGCAACTCTTTTACTAGGATTGTTTGAATTTATAGCAGTTGCATAAAAATGAGATTTATCTTTTTTTAGCTGCAGCAATTTTCTCATGGCAAATGACATCTGTTCTGACTTTTGATCAAGTCTTTGATATTGGTCGTGTATTTTTTGTTGCGGCGATCTTAAGAGTTTTTGATTAAGCAAAACCTTTTCCTTGTAGTTTGAGAGCCTTAATTTAAATGTCTTAATTAAATTCGTTGAAGCCCCTTCAAAATAATTTAATAATTGGGAGGCTCCATTGCTTACAATCTCTGCAGCTGCAGTAGGTGTTGCCGCCCTTATATTTGAAACAAAGTCCATTAAAGTGAAATCTGTTTCATGTCCAACGCCACTAACAATTGGGATTTTTATTCCACTGACATACCGACAAAGATCTTCATTATTAAAACTCCATAAATCCTCAATTGACCCACCACCCCTACAAACAATTATGGCGTCGAAGTTTTCTTGATCTTGATGTTGCTCAATCAATTCTAAAGATTGTTTAATAGAATTGGCTGAGCCTTCCCCCTGAACTACCGCTGGAAATATCGTTGATTGAATATGTGGGGCTTTACGTCGCAGTGTTGCAATTACATCTTTTACAGCTGCTCCGTGAGGGGAGGTCACTATTGCAACCTTATTAATTAATGCAGGCAATAGATTTTCTGTCTTTGTGTTAAAAAGCCCCTCACTATTAAATTTATTTTTTAGTAGCTCAAACTTTCTCAATAGCTCACCGTAGCCAGCAAGCTCCATTTTATTAACTATCATTTGGTAGCGCCCTGTTTTATGCCAAACAGATAACTTGCCCTGCATGATGACTTGGTCGCCCTCATTTGGCTTGAAGCCAAGGTTGATATTTTGCAATCGAAACATCGAACAATTCAAAACAGATTCTGTATCTTTTACAGAAAAGTACCAATGACCAGATGAACCATATTCTTTAAAGTTTGATATTTCCCCAACCACCCATAAAGGAGGGAATGCTTCATTAATGAAATCATTAACGGTTTTATTTAGTTCAGTAACACTCAGAATTTCTCTTTCGTCAGAATTGGTAGTGCCAGAGTAGTCTTCCATAAAAATTTATTATATTCTATTGTCCACTGCGAGTTTAGCTCAGTTGGTTAGAGCACCTGCCTTACAAGCAGGGGGTCGTAGGTTCGAATCCTACAACTCGCACCATTATTATGGAAGTAGACATATCTTCAATACTAGAATTTCATAAAAAAAATAGCGGCACAGGGAAAATTTTTAATTTTTCATTAATCAAATATGAAAAAGGTAAGTTAGAACTATCTGCCGAATTTTCCGATATGACATTGAATCCTGATGGATCAGTGCAAGGCGGTATGATGACTTCTATGCTTGATGATGTTACTGCCTTGCTTTTAATAAATGAGCTTGGTGGAATTTATCCTGCCTCCGTCAATCTACATTCTCATCATCACAGACCGTTGTTTAAGGGCAAAGTTACCGCTAAGGCAGAGATAATAAAAATTGGCAAAACTATAGCTACAGTAAAAGGTGAGATTTACAACGCCGAAGGTAAGCTAGCAACAACTCTTATGCATACTATTTTTATTCACCAAGACAGAAGAAGTATATAAAAAAAGCCCGCTTGCGCGGGCTTAAAGTTCAGTATAAAAAAAGCTTAGCCTTTTTTAACTCCGGAATCCATCATAGCTGCATACCAGATAACAAGTCCGAATAAGAATTTGTTAACTAAGTCAGCAAGGTTATAGATTGTGTTAAGTGCGTTAGCATCAACACCACCACCTAAGTAACCTAGGAAGTAACCGATTGGGTAGATTGACCAACCAATTGTTACGATCCATTTAATTCCGTTAAAAGCAAAGCTTAGTGCTTCGTTTCCAGCTGCGTCTTTAATTTTTGCAGCTTCACCTGCAAAGACGTAATAGATGATATATATCCAAGCAGCCATTGATACAACAAACATTAATGTTGGATCTGCGAAACCTGCTTCACCTAAAAATCCTGTAATCAGCATAACTAATGCAGCTGCTAATAAGTTCCAGAAAACTCCAAGACTTACTGCTACTACAGCTGAAAGGATTAAGTAAAACTCTACAATCTGCATAGGAACAGTAACCAACCAGTCAATATATCTATAGACTGTAGGTGATTCACCTGTTGCTACCCAAACATCTCTCATGTATAGGTAATGCCAGAAAGCGACAAAACATACAAGAGCTGCAACGGTTAAAGATGTCTGCCAAGAAGCTTTAACTGTGCTTCTTTCCATGAAAAAGAATAAAGCACCTGTAGCCATTATGGCAGTTGCAATCCAAAACGATACACCGACATAGTCGACAACACCGTTTGAAACTAAAGAATAATCCATTAGATTTTCCCCCTTATATTAAGTAAATTTACTTTACGGCAATAATTGTACAGACCAAAATGAGAAATTCAACTTTCTTTACAGCATAAAAAAGTTGTAAATATTGTTATTTTGTACCAGAATCTACAACTCGCGGTCCGGTAGTTCAGTTTGGTTAGAATGCCTGCCTGTCACGCAGGAGGTCGAGGGTTCGAGTCCCTTCCGGATCGCCATTGAGATTATGATTGCTGAGATAACACTGCAAACACTTTTAGCTGCAATTGTTGGAGCTATATGGGCAACACCTTTAGTGGTAAGTCCTGCTGCCAGAAACAGCTTGGATAAAGAGGCTCTGAAGTTCTTTCTAAAATCTTATTTTTTCAGATTTAACATTTTTCTGATCTCAATGCTGGCTTTGTATTTAGGCGTGGTATATTTCTTTATGCTACCTGACTATGAGCTTATCTGGAGCGATGCTAAAAACCTTACCATCCTGATTATTCTTGGACTTAATCTTTTAAACATGTTTTTAGGCCTTATCATCGACAATACTAAGATTGATAGCTCTAGTAACTTTTTTAAATTCATACATGCTTTTAGTGTGGCAATCTTGGCCTCTACCTCATTTGTTGCTCTTTACTTTCTTATCGAAAAGTTTTTGACACTTTGAAAAAAACCAATCTTCCATCAAAGACATGTCCTGTATGCAATAGAAGTTTTAATTGGCGAAAAAAATGGAGCAGAGATTGGGAAAATGTGATTTACTGTAGTGAAAGGTGCAAAAGATCAAAAAATGGATCTGCTAAATAAAAAATTCTTTTTACCCCTACTGTTTTTTCTTTACATAAGCCTTCTCTTTTTAACTTTAACTGACTATGACGAGGGTGCATTTGCTGCAACATCTCTTCAGATGCTAAGAGAAAGCCAATTTTTTATTCCCTATCTTGGAGATAGTTTAAGGCTTGAAAAACCAATTCTAACTTATTGGATACAGGTAATTTCGATTTCACTTTTTGGGGCATCGGAATTTGCTTTGAGGTTACCATCGTTGATTGCAGCTTTTTTATGGGCTTATATCTTTGGAAAATTCATTAAGGACAAAATGCCTGATAAAAGTCAAAGCAACTACATCTTCACTTTGCTCACTCTTCCTGGGGTTCTAGTAATGTCGGTGGTGGCGACAGCTGATGCATTTTTAAACCTTTTTATATGCCTAGTGATGATAAATATCTATAACTACTCTGATACAAAAAAAGAAAAATTCTTATTGGGAGCTGCATTTTATTTAGGTCTGGGCTTTCTAACAAAAGGTTTTGCAATTCTAGCAATCATTGGGCCAGCATCCTTGCTATATTTTTTGATAATTAAAAAATTAGATCGATTTTTTTCTGCTATCTTTAATGCGAAGGCTTGGATTATCTTTGGGTTAATTGTCGTACCTTGGTTTCTTGTACTGTTTTTGAGAGAAGGGGCTAGCAGTATAGAGTATCTTTTATTGGGCCAATCGTTTGGCAGGTTTTCAGACACCATGGAGAGCCATTCAGGAAGTGTTTTTTACTACCTACTGCTCTTACCATTTTTAGTTTTTCCTTATTTTCTAAATTTCCTTAAAGGATTAAGGAGAAGCTTTGCTGAAAAAAAACCCATCGATCTATTTTGCCTAATGTGGTTCTCGTGGGTACTAGTATTTTTTTCATTTTCCTCAACAAAACTTCCACACTACCTTGTTTATGGTTTAACACCTGTTGTGTATTTTATTGAAAAAAACACAGCTTTATTAAGCAACCGACACTATAGCTTAAATAACTTTCTTGCCCATGCCTTGATGTTGTTATTTTATTTAAGCCTACCGTTTTTATTTGAATATGTTTATAACCTTGATCCTTCTATGGAAGCATCACCTTTGTTTATCAAAGAATTCTCAGGCAACTATCTTTTTATTGGTTCATGTATTCTTGGGCTGCTATTAATTTTTATTCTTCTTAGAGCTAAATATAAATATGTTAAGGGACTACAATTTATGGCCTTATTTCAAGCATTCCTCCTAACCATTTTTGTCATTCCTTCAGCTGTAAAAGTAATGCAAGCTGATCTTAAATCTTTAGGCATATATGCAAAAACAAACAATATCAGCTTTGCTGTAAATAAAATAAATAAACCAACCCTATCTTTTTATTCAAGCACAAATTATCTAAGGGATTTTGAGGATAGTGAATATTTTATAACCCGAATCGATAAAGTTGATATTCAGAGATATGAGGTTATCCAGAAAAGAGGAAACTATGTTTTGCTAAGGCAGAAGTATGATGAAAACTAGAACAAGATACTTTTTGCTGGCTCTAACAGTTGCACTAGTTTCATTAAAACTATTTCCTTCTTTAGATATACATGCTCTGAAATTTTTGAATAAATTATTTTATGATGAACAAACCTTTGCAGTAATAACAGATATAGGAAATGCATTTTTTATTACGGCATTTATAATTCCTGCACTCATTGTCTATTCAAATTTTAATAGCAAGATAAATTCTGTTTCAGCAAGTATTTTGGTAATCCCCAGCTTGGTATTTGGCCTATTTATTCAGTTAGTAAAAAACTTAGTTAACGCCCCAAGACCATCAGGAGTGGGTGATATTAATATAAATTTTCTTGAACCTGTTTTTCAATCAAATTCATTTCCGAGCGGACATACAGCATCAATTTTTATCGTTTGCCTAATTTGGTTAAAAGTTGCACTCACAAATACTAGAGGATATCAGATCCATTATTTTGTTATTGTGCTTTTTGCATTAGTTGTTTCATTGACCAGGGTAATTGTCGGCGCACATTGGCTATCAGATGTGCTGGCCAGCATTTTATTTGCATGGTTGTTTACGGAATTATTTTTAAAGCATTTTCTGACAATCAATAAATCAAAGATCGCAGTTTATAGCTCATGGGGAATCATATTGTGTGCTTGGTATGGAGTATTTTTTATGGAGGTATTTGATTATATCTGATGAGCTTTGATCTAGTTTTCTCAATTTGGCTTGCTGAAATTGAAGTATTAGAAACATTTTTTTCTTTTATTTCTGGACGAGTGTTTTCATTTTCTTTGTTTGGCATTTTTGCTCTTTTTATGCTTTATCAGAAGAGATACAAAGACCTTCTTTTTGTTTTTTTAGCACTTATTTTTGGCGACTTGATAGGAGCACAGCTAAAGGATTTAATTCAGGAGCCAAGACCTTGTTTTGGAAATTTTGAAGTATTTTCACAGCTTAACATTATTGAACAACCATGTGGTTCAAGATTAACTGGAATGCCCTCCAATCATGCACTTAATTTCTTTCTTTTTGCCACAGTGATTTACTTGTTGACGCGACAAAAAGTTTTAACTACAGCCTTATTCTTGATTGCATCTGCAGTGGCACTATCAAGAGTTTTTTTAATCAAGCATTTATTAAGCCAAGTGATCATTGGGGCAGCTTTAGGTATAATCCTCGGCATAACTTTCTATAATATTTACAAGAGAATAAGATGACAAAAAGTTTAGATATTTCAATTATTTCACCAATTTACAATGAAGTAGAAAATATTGATCCCTTTATTAAGTCGGTTGAAGAAACAATGTCAGCACAGAATTGGTCTTGGGAACTAATACTCATTGATGATGGGAGTGATGATGGCTCTCTTGAAAAACTTAAATCCATCAGCAAAGAAAAAATAAATATAAGAGTATTGGCGCTTTCTAAAAACTTTGGGCAAACGCCTGCAATTCAAGCTGGTTTTGATAATGCTTATGGCAAGTACTATGTAACACTCGATAGTGATTTGCAAAATGACCCCAAGGATATTCCCTTAATCATTAATAAACTTATTCAAGAAGATTTGGATCTGGTTGTGGGATGGAGGAAGCAAAGAAAAGATAATTTCTTTATGCGAAATTTGCCTTCAATGATTGCAAACAACCTAATAGGAATGATCACCAAAGTTAAGTTAAATGATTATGGATGCAGCTTAAAAGCGTATAACTCTGAAATACTTAAAGAGGTTAAGCTTTATGGAGAAATGCACAGATTTATTCCAGCCTGGATGGCCACAAAAATACCACCTCATAAAATAGATGAAGTTGAAGTAAGACATCATCCCAGAATTGCAGGAGAGTCAAAATATGGTATCTCTCGAACTTTTCGCGTGTTCTTAGACCTTATCTCAGTATACTTTTTTATGAGATTTTTCAGCAGACCTGGTCATTTCTTTGGTTTAATTGGTTTGGTCTTGAGTTTTTTTGGACTGCTTATCTTAGGTTATTTGGTGTCACTAAAATTGTTTTATGGGTTGGATATTGGTGACAGACCTCTCTTAATAGCTGGTACAATTTTACTGGTTGTTGGTGTGCAATTTATTAGTCTTGGTGTCATAGGAGAGATCTTGAGTCGAACCTACTTTGCATCAAGTAAAGAAAAGTCATATTTCATTAGATGGGATTCCAATAATAATAAATGAAAATTGCAGTCATAGGGTCTGGCAAGTTTGGCAGAGTTCTCGCTCAAATTTTGGGTGAAAATGGCCATGAAGTGATTATTTACTCAAGAAGGCAAGCTGAAGTTAATTCGATTAATAAATACAAGAAGAGTAGCTCAGGCTTTAAGTTTAATAATACAAGCGATATCTGGGCAACCAACGAAGTAGCAGATTTAAGTTCAGCAGTTTACATTTTAATTTCAGTATCTAGTAAAGATTTCAGGGAAGTGATGGGTTCTGTAGTGCCTGGAATGTCTTCTCAAGTATTTGTGAGTTGTGTCAAGGGTTTTGAAGAGAGCACAGGCAAATTGATGACTGAGATTCTTAATTCTGATTTTGGTGTTTCTGAGGATAGATTGGTGGTCTTAAGTGGCCCAAATCTATCAAAAGAGTTAAGTAATTTTGAGTTAACCGGTACAGTCTTGGCAGGAAAAAATAATGACATTTTGCATGAGCTTGCTGCAGTCTTAAAAAACAACTATTTCATACCTTATTTAAATAACGACATGAATGGAGTTGAAATGGGTGGAGCTTTAAAAAATATCTATGCAATAGTGTCTGGCTATTTTCATGAAAAAGGCGTTGGTGATAATACAATCGGACTGCTCTTAACAAAATGTTTAGAAGAAATGAGGTTATTTAGCCAAGCAAAAGGAGCAAACTCTTCAACATTCTTGGGCCTGTCAGGAGTCGGAGATTTCTTTTCAACTGCTTTATCAAAAGATTCAAGAAACTATAGGTTTGGTGCTTTGCTAGCCAAAAATTTCTCTGTTGAAGAAGCATTAAAAGAAGTAAATGATACAGTTGAAGGCTATCAAACCTCTTTGATTGTTTTTGAAGAAGCTAAAAAGATTAATCTTAATTTACAAATTCTTAATTTCCTCATCTCAGTTTATGAATCCCCAAAAAGTCTTGAGGAAGCCAAAGAAATATTTAGAAGCAAGTTAATCGAAGAAGATATCAAGCTTAAAGGCTAGATTGAATAGTCTTCATCCCCTAAGTCTGAAGAAAGCTCGTAGTCAAAACCGGTAGAAGTTTTGATATTCGTTCTAGAGATATCCAAATCTGTCAAATCCAGGACATCTTTATCAAACTCATAGATTGGTTCGATTTCATTATTGATGGCTGCTAATTTATTTTTTGCTCTGGATTCTAAGGTTTTTTCTTGTAGTTCTTGCCATTTGTTAAGCTCAGAACTGCTATATCTTTGATTAATAAGATCTAATGTGAGGTCTTTTGAAATTAGAGCAGATGTAGCATTGTTGCCGCCAAAACCTTTTGAATTTAAGAACACAATATCTTTTTTATCTTCAAATTCTCTATCCTCTAGGAAATAATCTAGATTTTCAGTGAATACATCATCTGCAAGTTTTGGAATTGTGCATATCCCTGAAAGTTTTTGGCTTTCCAAGGCACCTAAAGCTGACCATATCTGGTCCATACCTGCCGTTCCCATAGTATGCCCTAACTTTGATTTTACTGAAGTTACAGGCATGTTGCTTACCTGAAATTCTTTGGCAAAAGTCGACATGATATGTGATTCAGTAATCCTATTTAGTGGGGTTCCTGTACCATGTGCAATAAAACAAGATTGGTTTTGAAGCACTTTTTCGCCAAAAACCTTCTCAACATCTTTAAAGGTTTTACCAACTGAAAAGTAATTGCCTGCACCAGGCCCTGAAATGGATTTTTTGTTACCATCGGCATTGATATTTACATTTAAAAAAGCTCCCCTAATGTTGGCACCTGTTTCTAGTGCTAATCTATCACTCATCAAGATAGCGAAGCCTGCTGATTCTCCACAAACCATTCCCATATTATCTCCAAATGGCCGACAGAAATTTTTATAGTTAAGATCTTCCCCTTCACCCAATAGCGCTTGTAGGTTTTTCATCCTTTCATCAGTTGCCATAGCTCCCATTGCACTAAATCCTATGTATGCTGGTGGTCCTAGGATAGCCTCTGCAGCACCAACAATAACCAACTCACTCTTTCCGCTTTTTATTAGCTCTACTCCAGCATTTAGGTTGTACAAAGAGGTAGCACATGCCCCTATAAAGTGACCAGTTATTCCAAGACTTCCTGTAACGTAAGCATTTATAAAATCTGCTGTCATTTCAGGTAGAGTAAAAGAGATATGCTTAGACGTTGCTCTTTGTCCTAAAGGATGAGACGCGAAGAGACCATCTCCTGAGTACCTGTCCATATTCATAACAGCACAGCCAGCAAAACACCCAACTTTATCTCGGCCATAGGTGTCAATGTTTTTCTTTAGATCCAGACCAGTATCAGAAATTGCATCAGCGATTCCTAGAATAGACATTCCTAACGCTTTGGGGTGTTGTCTGGAAGCATAGTGCTTAACAGGGTCAAGTTGAAAAGGTAGCTGGGCACATGCATTTGCTGGCATCTCATAGTCATATGTCCAAAAGGTTTCCCTAAAAAACTTGTAATCAAGTTGTCTCATAAGGGTATTGTTTAAAACCTCCTCCTCTTTGCTTTTAACAAATTGATTAATTTCAGAACTATCTAGCGTTTCATCAATGAGGCCACACAGAGACAGTACAGATTTGAGATAATTTGTTTTTTCTTCATCTGACTGAAAGTCATAAGTCATCCTTGAGTAACTTAGGTTGTGTGATGCTCTGCCAGCAGGAGTGATGCCTCCAAAGCCAACCAGACATGGAATGGGTTTATTGCTCACTACAGTTTTTCTCCATTGCATTTACTGTGTTTAATATCAAAGTATTTATTGTCATTGGACCAACCCCTCCAGGGACTGGTGTATAAGCTGAAACTATATCTTCTATACCTTCCATGTCAACATCTCCACATTTCTCAGAAGGGTGATATCCTGCATCTACCAACACAGAACCTTTCTTCAGTATTTTACAGTTGATAAATTTAGGAATACCTACTGCAGCGACCACAATTTCGGCATCGCAAATTAACTTATCCAAATTTTTTGTTTTTGAATGTGCAGTAATAACAGTAGCATCGGCGTTGAGTAATAAAGCGGACATTGGTTTTCCTAAAATCTGACTTCTACCAATTACAAGAGCAAGCTTCCCACTACAATCGATTTGGAAATTTTCTAATAAGCGCATTATTCCAAAAGGTGTACAGGATTTAAAAGCTTCAAGACCCATTGCCATATTTCCATAGCCATTGGTGGAAACTCCGTCTACATCTTTATGCAAGGCTATCGAATTAAAGCATTTTTGTTCATCGATATGTTTTGGGGCAGGATGTTGCAAAAGTAT
>VMBT01000213.1_pt1 | contig 38896 bp, 37 predicted proteins | sample 4404301 | NCBI WGS metagenome assembly VMBT01 (sample SAMN12238535, study PRJNA552566) | marine metagenome | isolation source: Coastal seawater | place: USA: coastal Georgia, Sapelo Island | collected 2008-08/2009-08
GCATTCGCCGCCAACATGACGCCTACCCCTTAAAACGCATAGGCCTTCTGGAAGAAGCCGCCGCTGCGACGCTCTTTCTTGCTTCACATGAGGCTGGGTTTATCAATGGCGCCGCCCTTCCGATGGAAGGTGGCGCGACGGTAGGAAAATGGGAATAGCGGGGCCGTTCCTCCGGCTGTGAACATGACTGAGTGCTTTTGAGCCCTTCTCAAAGCAGTATATTTGCTTGTTTTTGGCGAAGATGGAGGGCCCCAAAGACAAGCATTACTCCAAGTTTGGCAAGTTCGGCACGATTTTATCGTCAGAAAATGTGCGAGAGGCAAAAAAAGATTTGCGACAGCACAAACACTGTGTACTGTATACAGAATACAGAAAGAGCAACATGGAGGAAATTATGAAATATGCAAAAGGGCTGGGGTTGAGCCTTGCGGTATCACTGCTTGCCTCAACAGCGCTCGCTGAAATCAAGGTGGGCTTCATAGGATCCCTGTCGTCAGACACGGGTCTTTCAACACTTCGGGGCGCAGAAATGGCCATCGAAGAACTGAACGCCGCCGGTGGTGTTTTGGGTCAACAAATTGCACTTGTGACGGCAGATACAGGCGAAGACGTGACCGAAGGCGTCAAGGCCTATGAATATCTTGCTGAAACCGAAGAAGTCGATTTCATCATTTCAGGATCCATTGATGATGTGTCTTTGGGATGGTTGCCTCGGATGCAGGAATATCAAATTCCGACACTCGATACATGGACATCCTACATCGGCATCATTGACATGGTTATCGAAGATCCAGAAACCATGGCGCCCTATTTCATGAACATTGCCTCTGACGAAGCTTTGGCGACGCTCTATATCAGTTTTGGTGCTGATGTTCTTAAGGCGAAAATGGGTTGGGAAAGCGTGGTCATTCTGGCCGAAGACACCGCCTTTGGCGGCGCTATCACTGGGCTTGTCACAGATGCGCTGGGCCCAGTGGCTGGAATTGAGGTGAAAGATATCATCACCTATGACATTAACACGGTGGATTTTGGACCAATATTCAGCAAAGCGAAAGCAACGGGTGCAGATTTCATTTATCAGGTGTCTTCTGTCAATCCGCAGGTGATTTCTTCGCAATACGTGAAATTGCAAGTGCCTATGCCCATGACGGGCGTCAATGTCGCGGCACTCGGCATGGAATATTGGGAAGACACGGGCGGAGCTGGTGGCGGAATTTCGACCCTATCGCCGGTCCCCTCTGTCGGATTTGACCTTGATCCGGTGAGTGCGCAGTTTGTGGCCGATTATCAGGCCAAATATTCCACACGCCCCTCAATGCCGCATTTTAACGGCTTTAATGCTTATCATGGTCTAAAACAGGCTATGGCAGCCGCCTCTGAAGCCGGTGGGTTCAAAGACGTCAAAGCGTGGAATGCCGCAATGCTGAAACAGGATCTAAAGCTTGAAAAAGATGGTAAGCTCTGGCTGCGGTACGGCTTCTGGCAGCACGGTGAAGTAGAGCCGGTAACGGGACGGACATATCCGCAAAATGGTTTATTTGACCTCAGCCCTCCTTACGAGGATGCGCAACCTTCTATGGTGGTGATCCAATGGAAAGAAGACGGGACTGTGGGCGTTGTCTACCCCTTTGAATATGCCAATACAGAGCTTGAATTGCCAAGCTGGATCAAGAACTAGACACAACACTTTGGGGCGGCATATCATGCCGCCCCAAACGCGCCAATTATTGGCTTGGGGCCGAATTTATGTTGCAAATTCTTATTCAAGGGATGTTACTGAGCGGCCTTTATGCCCTAATTGCTGTCGGATTTACATTAATTTTCAGTGTTGGGCGCACGCTCAACCTTGCCTATGGCGCCTATTTAATGCTGGGCGGATATTTGTATTTCTGGGCAAGCCAAAGCCTTGGTGTTCCAAAATCCCTTGCTGTGCTGATGGCGATGGCCTTTGGAGTAGTGCTTGGAATTTTGAAATTCCGCCTCATCGTAAAGCCCTTAAAGGGCGATCATATTGCAGTTGAAATTTCAACGCTCATTCTCGCGGTTGTGCTTCAGGCGGGCGTGATCCTGATTTTTGGGGACAGTTCCAAAATCCTTTTACCAATTGTGGGCGGTGTGATCTATGTGGCGGGTGCACCTGTAACCTACAACATGCTCATAGCCACACTGGCAAGCTGGACCATATTGCTCTCGCTTTACCTTTTTATTCGCAGAACTGACATAGGGCGCGCGATGCAGGCCGTGTCGATGGACACCAAGGGAGCCGCGATCTGCGGCATTGAACCGGACCGCGTGAACCTTATCACTTGGGCGCTCTCTGGGGGGCTTGGCGCGTTGGGTGGTGTATTTTTCGCAAGCTATACACAGCTTGCCCCCTCAATGTGGGTCGGACCTTTGATCATTTCAGTCGCGGTCGTCATCGTGGGCGGCATTGGGTCCATCATCGGAACTCTGATCGTGGCCCATATTGTAGGATTTATGGAGGTGATCGTTGTTTCAGTGCTCGCACCTGAACTGCGTGGGGTATTTACCATGGGGTTGATCATTCTTGTTCTTGTGCTGCGCCCCCAAGGTCTTTTTGGGCGAGAGGAATTGTAACGTGGGTCTGAGGTGGTTTCATTTCGCAGCCTGGGGGCTTTTTGCACTTGGCCTCGCGCTTCTGCCTGAACTGGTGAGCAAAGGCACTTTACGTACACTCATTTTTGCCAATTATCTGGCAATTTTTGCCATCAGCTGGGATTTGTTGTCTGGGCGGACAGGTTATATCAGTTTTGGTCATCCCTTTCTGATCGGGATCGGCGCCTATACCAGCGCGATCCTCACTAAACGTTTCGGTGTTGAAGTGGAAATTGCCATTCCGATCGCAGTGATTGTAACGATGATCGCGGGGCTGATCGTGCTCCTGCCAGCACTGCGCATCCGTGGAAGTTACTTTGCGCTTGTCACGCTTGCCTTTATGGAACTTATGTATCAGCTGGTGCAAGTGATCCGCCCCGACCTTACCGGAGGGACGCGGGGTATGTCCGGCATTCAGACCCTGACACGTGGTGCTGTCAATGGATTTTATCTGAGTTCTGTTTTGATGTTTGTGATCGCGGTTGCAGCTTGGCTGCTGTTGAGGACGCGGATTGGGACCGCGCTGACAGCATTAGGGCTGAACGAAAGCGCGGTTGAGGGCAGCGGGCTTTCAACGACTAAGCTTAAAATGTTTGCCTTTATGGCGAGCGCCTTTGTCGCGGGGCTGGGAGGGGCGTTTTATGTCCATTACCTTGGCTCGATTGCGCCACGCGCACTTTTTGACATCAATTTTGTCTTCACCATCATTGTGGCAGTTCTGATTGGGGGTGCATCCACCATAGTCGGCCCAATCATTGGCGCATTTTTTCTCACCTTTTTGTTGGAATATCTTCGTCCCTTTTTACCGGGAGCGGAGCGTTATTTTATTTATGGTGGCATCGCGCTTTTGTTGTACATGTATCAGCCCAAAGGAATTTATGCGATGGTCATGAAGGCGTGGCACTCGCTGCACGAAAGGGCAGCAAAATGACCCACGCGCTTGAGATAAGAAATTTGGTGAAAACATTTGGCGGACTTGTTGCCACGGATGATTTGAGCTTTGATATCAAAACTGGTCAGTCTGTTGGTCTGATCGGCCCGAACGGCGCAGGAAAAACCACCGTTTTCAGTCAGATCATGGGGGAACTAAGACAAACCTCCGGAAAAATTTCACTGTTTGGCAAAACCCTCGGCACCCTGCCTACCGCAGAACGCATCCGGCGCGGTGTCAGTCGAACCTACCAAATCCCCCGCCCTTTTCTTGAACTGTCGGTGCTGGAAAACATCCGCGTGGGTTTTATGCCCAATTCAATATGGTCAATGATTACAAAAGGACCAGATAAAGACAGAGAAATCCAACTGGCCCTCGATGTCGGCTTTTCACAGAATGATTTTGAAAAACCGGCCTCTGATCTATCTATGGGAGATTTGCGCAAGCTGGAATTGGCACGAACCATCGCAACAGGTGCTAAGGTTCTTTTGCTTGATGAAGTTTTTGCTGGCCTGACAACCGGTGAAATTTCTCAAATCAGTGGGCTGATCCAAGACCTGCGTGCGAAAGGCTTCACGATGTTGATGGTCAGCCATGACCTTCCGGCACTCGAACCTTTGGTGGATCATGTGATCGCAATTGAACGGGGCAGAATGATTGCAACAGGCACGTTTAACGAGGTCATCAATGATGAAACAGTGCGCGCATCTTATTTGGGAGAGGTGTGATGAGCTATCTCGAGATCAAATCGCTCAGCGCCTTTTATGGCAAAGCCCAAGCTTTGAGCGATATTTCCCTGTCCGTTGAAAAAGGTGAAATCATCGCGATTGTTGGCGCCAATGGTGCAGGAAAATCCACTCTCTTGGACAGCATCATGGGGCTCGTGCGTCAAACTGGTCAGATCGATTTTGACGGCTCTGTAATCTCGGGAAAATCCACCTCAAATATTGTCAAAAGCGGGATCGGCTATGCGCCGGAACGTTTTAACCTCTTCCCGTATATGAGCGTCAAAGACAATCTCTTGGTTGGCGCCTTTACCGCAAAAGCAGACACTGCCGCAAACCTTGCTCAAGTCTATTCCCTCTTTCCACGGCTGGCAGAGCGCGAAACTCAGGAAACAGCAACCCAATCTGGAGGAGAACGCCAAATGGTGTCCCTCGGTCGCGCGCTCATGACGTCTCCGAATTTGCTTTTGGTGGATGAACCCACCATCGGGCTCGCGCCCAAAGTCTGTCAGGAAATCGCGGTTTCCTTGCGAAGGATGCGCGATGATTTCGGTTTGACAGTTGTGATCACCGAGCAAAACGCCAATTTTGCGATGACATTGGCGGAGAGGATTTACGTGCTTGAGGCGGGTAAGATGCAGGTCGAGGGCACCGTAGAAGACCTTCGGAAAGACAACCGCCTCATTGAGGCTTATTTTGGGACCTGATTTTTAGTAGGCGATCTTGCCCTCTGGATCATGGACAATAGCATCCACGTCAATTTCAACCATCATACCAGGTTGGGTCAGTCCGGCCTGAACCCCCGTCAGGACAGGTTCGATCCCCTTGAAAACTTCGCCGTGGGCGCGGATAAAGCCCCCTGCGTTACTCAGATCCGTGAGGTAGGCACGGGTGCGCATCACATGGCGCATCTCTGCCCCCACTCCGCGCAGCGCCTCTTCTATGCGCCCAAGGATATACAGCGTCTGCGCATAGCTGTCACCGGGCGCGTGGAGCTTGCCACTGGGTTCAATCGCTGTCGTGCCTGCCACATAAACAAAGGGGCCCACCCGTTTGGCCCGACTGTACGAGCCGACCTCTTCAAACCGGCCACCGCCACTGGTTTTGCGAATGCTCATTTACTGTTCCAGCCGTTTTCTTACGGCCTCTGCCGCCGCATGCAGGTTTTGCAATTCTCTCTCTGATAGGCGGAGTTCTTCAACTTCAATGAGCCCCGTTTTACCTAAATGCGCCGGCACCCCAAGCACAACGTCATGCACCCCATATTCACCCGCCATCATCACACTCACTGGTACGGGACCCACGCGCGCTCCGCGGATATGATCCAAAAGCTCAACCACCCCATGCGCCGGAGCGATCGTTGCAGAACCTGATTTTTTTAACGTAACCACCTGCCCGCCGCCGGTGACCGCGTCCTTGACGCAAGCCTCTATCTGCTCTTCAGTCAAATACCTCTCTAACGGGCGCCCTTTGATGCGCGCCAGCGAGGGGATCGGGGTCATTTCATCTCCGTGGCTGCCAAGCGTTATCGCATCAACATCCGCGGGTGAAACACCTGCAGCGCCCGCCAAGGCATTTCGAAAGCGCGAGGAGTCCAATGTGCCCGCCATGCCGAGAACCCTTTCACGGGGGAATTGAGTCATTTTGAACATCTCAAGCGTCATTTCATCCAGCGGATTGGTGACGACAATCACAATTGCTTCGGGCGCGCGCGCACGGATGACTTCGGCGGTCGAATGTATGATCCGTTTATTCACGTCGATCAGATCGGCGCGCGTCATTCCCGGGCGGCGCGCCATGCCTGCTGTGACCACAATCACATCAGCGCCGGCCAAATCAGCAAGGTTTTCGCTGCCAAAACACCGCGCAGAGGCGCCTGTAATTCCACTGGCATGGTTCAGATCCAGAGCCGTCGCCGCAGCCATCCCCGGCACGATATCGATGAGCATGATTTCATCAGCCATATTCTGTAGAGCAGCCAGATGGGCAATATTGCCACCTACGCCCCCTGCGCCAACAAGCGCCAGTTTTGAAAACCGCCTTACCTGCCGCGGGATCGCTTTATGAGGACTGACCCATCGCGAGGAGCGCCGGTAAAGCCCGCGCACCATCGCTTTTGCCCCGTCCGTTTTAACAATGGCGGGTTTGTCCAGTGGTCCATCAGATAGCCGAATGCCAAGCCGCTCGGCAGTCTCCACCGCAAGATCGGTGACAATGTCTCCAGAGAGGACTTCAAAAACGATGCGCCCACGCTGGTAGGCGTCTTGAATATGTTCTGCCCCGATGACCCGCGACTGCGCCATCACTCACTGCGCCCCTCAACAGCTTCGATGGCAGTGGTGGCCGCCTCAATGGCGGTTTTTACCGAATTTTCAGACCCAGAGATAAACAGACGCCCAAAGCGGCCCACGGCGCGCACCTCTACCATATCAATTTCCGCGGCCTTTTCCGCTTCATTGGCAGCAATGGAGATATAGGCAGCGGGGGCACATTCAATGATGCCCAAGGTTTGGCCGGGCACCAAAAGTGACCCTTTGCGCCATTTGTTCAATAGCTGGGCCTGATAGGGTTCGACGCTTGTGATAATCTGCGTGTTTGTTATCGCCGGTTTAAGGCGGTCTGACATGGAGGCCCCGAGCTCTGCGAGCATAGCATCGCGCGCGGCACTGACCTCCGCATTGGAGGGTGAGCGTAGGATAAAGAACCCAAACTCACGTTCCACCATCTGTGTGGTCGCTTCAACGCTTGAGGCTTTGAGCGCACGGTCGATGAGGGAAAACACTTCGTTGCCCGGAGCAAACTCTCCGATCAGAACCGTATCCCCAGACAAGGGCACAGATCCCTGCACCGTTGCCCCATTATAGGCTGCAAATTTCGGTTGCAGGTTGTCAATTTGCATCAGGGCCCGAATGGTAATCCCGCTCATTCTGCATACTCCTCATAGATGTCGCGCCAAGGCCGGTTCTGATAGGCCACACGTTTGATGTTGATCAGGTGAAGCGCCGTCACATTGTCTGATGTGATTGAACCTGACCAGGTACCTGTTCCCAACATGAAAGAAGGTTCAAGATCTGTGGAGTACCCCATTCCCCCCATGATCGCGGGTGTATTGACCAAAACACGCCCCGTCGGGATGGAGGAAAATTTCGCCACAATGCTTGGATCATTGGAATGCACCACTGAGGAATGCCCCCATCCTTCAAAACGCGCAATCTGTTGGGCCAATTCAAGGCCATGATCACTGTCTCGTGCCTCATAAAAGGCCAAAACTGGATTTAGTTTTTCGGCACTTAAAGGCCTGTGCCAGCCGATTTCACTTTCTTCTGAGACAAGGCATCGCGTACGCGGCGGGATGGAAAATCCGCTTTTTTCGGCCAAGACATAGGGTGACTGGCCCACCCGTTCAGGGTTCATAGCGCGCTTACCCAAAAAGATCGTTTTTGCAAGCCTGTCAGCCTCTGCTGGCGTACAGAAATATGCACCCTTGAGTTTGAGTTCATGACGCAATTCGCGCGCAATTTCGGGATCAGCGATGACAGCCTGCTCAGAAACGCAGGCTGTACCATAGTCAAAAGATTTTGAAGTCACGATCATTTCGGCCACTTCGCCAAGCTCTTTGGCCATGGATTTATGAACATAGCAGGGAACATTTCCAGCACCCACAGCAAGGGTGGGTTTGCCGCTAGAATAGGCCGCTTTGACCATCGCCGGACCGCCTGTAGCCATAACAACCGACGTACGGCGGTGTTTCATCAACTCCGCTGTGCCTGCAATGGTGACCTGATCCAGACATTGGATCAACCCTTTGGGAGCACCCATTTGTTCTGCTGCCCGCGCCATGATGGACACAGTTTCCAACCCGCAACGTATCCCGCGCGGATGTGGCGCACAGATGATTGCATTTCCAGCTTTGACCGCTGAGAGTACTTTATAAATGATCGTTGAGGTCGGGTTGGTCACGGGAATAAGCGCAGCGACGACGCCCATGGGTTCGCCAAAGGCAGCAACTTTGGTCGCATCATCGCGCCACAACATGCCCAAAGTTGTCACATCGCGCAAAAAATCCGCGACCGAAAGCGCATTGAACAGGTTTTTGACACGCTTGTCGTCCACATTGCCATATCCGGTTTCCTCGACCGCCATTTGACCTAAGCGTTTGGCTTCGGGCTCAACGGCGCGCGCCATGGCATCCACTATTGCATCAACATGTGCAGGATCTGTACCCAGAAAATCCTGATAGGCTTTGAAAGCTTTCTCAGCGCAGCGCCGCGCTGAAGCAATGGATTGAAGATCCTGATCCATATCAACGGTGTCCTGTTGCAATGGCGTCCATGGCTTGACGCGCTGTCTCTATGTCTTGTGTGCGAATGCCGATGGTATCAAGCCTTCGCCCTGCTGCAGCGACATCCGCCCCCAAGACACCGCTTGCAAGTGTAATCATGGACTCCGTCACAGGAACCGGCACACCCGCGATTGCGGCGGCGGAAATCAAAGGCACAAGCGATCCGATCACACCGTCGCGCAGGAGTGCCTTTGCCTGAGCTTGATCGGGGATGGCACGACGTGCATCACCCTTGAGCAGCCCCGCGTGTGTCGCAAGCCATGCCGGACATTCCGGAAGATTTCGCACCCCAAAGGCGCGCGCCACGCTGCGCCTTTCCTCCCCCAAAAGCGTGATGATGCCGCGTTGTTCTTCGCCGATCAGCGAGGCAAAGTTCTGATGTTCTGGCAAAGGGGTTCCCCCCATCGGGATCTGTATGGCGCCACTGCCAAGCGCCGGACCGCTCATCAGAAGTGCAGGAAATTCAACAATTGCCGAACCATCGGCAAAGCCTGACTCCAATACGCTATTGTAGACTTTCAGATTTGGCAGATACCGCTTTAATCCCTCAATCACCGCACTGCGATGACTTGGCAGAGTTGCGGCTGCAACGTCTCCCACAGGCGCGAGGTTCAAAACCGCACCTTCTGCCTGTATCCAATATGGCAATCCTTGCGTTTCGACGATTGTAATATCCGCCTTGCAGCCCCCAATGCGCAGGAACCACGCCGTTTCTAAGGCCCCAAGCGACCTGCCCGGTGCCAAAACAAGCACCTGCCCATCACTTAGATGGTCCGCGAGGACCATAGCGTAGGTCCGCTGCTTATGGACGGGACCACTCAAGAATATGACCTCTGCCGCCGCGACCGCCTCATCAAGTTGCGCACAGGCCTTAATGGAGGGTACGTTTTCGCGATCCACCTGATATGTGCCCACAGGCCCCGCCCCACGCAAAGTGACCCCAGAGGAACTGCGCAGTGATTTCAACTCTGCCCCATAGGCTGAAAACAATGTCACATCTGCCCCTTCTGAAAGGCAAAGTGCGGCGATCAGACGTGCGTCTTCGCCTCCCCCCAAAACGGCGACCCGATGATAATGCGGTGTCTCAGGAAGGTTGCGCGACGTTGAGGACCGAGACATCGTCTCAGCAAAGTCGGAAAAGGCATTCGTCATAACTTAAGTCCCTTCAAAGACCTCTGTGAGTTAGCCAGCAATGCCTTCGATCAGAGCCTCAAGTTCATCATGGGGACGTGCGATCACGTGGACAGAGACAACTTCACCGACTTTATTGGCTGCAGTCGCGCCAGCGTCCGTTGCTGCTTTAACGGCCCCTACTTCTCCGCGCACAAGCGTGGTGACAAGCCCACCGCCCGCTTTGGTTTGGGCCACGATGGTGACGCTGGCCGCCTTGACCATCGCGTCGGCCGCTTCGATTGAGGCGACAAGCCCGCGCGTTTCAATCATTCCAAGGGCCGCTTGGCCCGCTGCTGGTTTCGCCATGAGTTTTCTCCTTAATGACGGTTATTTTGCTTTGACAGTAATGGTATCGACAATTGCGATAACAGCCGCATCCACAGGGGCAACATTGGCCTGAAGGGCCATGCGCGCTGCGGAGCCGCGTACAACAAGAACCTGATCCCCCACGCCCGCGCCAACTGTGTCTATGGCAATACAGGCCGCTTCCATGATAGCCCCATGCGCATCCGTCACATCGCAGATGAGCATTTTTGCCCCAACAAGCTGCGCAGATTTCGCCGTGGCGGTGATGGTGCCTGTCACACGCGCGAGTTGCATCAGAAATTACCCAGATAACGGTCGCGTTCATGTTGTGTCACGCGATTGGTCATGTAATCGTTAAAGAAGGCCAGTTCCCGCTCGGACTGCTGACAATACAGCTCATGCATCAGATCCCCCATAACATCCTTGAGCCACTCTGACCCGCGCGCGAGCGAGATTGCAGTTTCAAGATCGGTCGGAATGGGCTCTGCGCCTTCCTCTTCATAAGCATTGCCGGTCGTCATTTCAGAGGGTTCCAAGCCTTGCTCTATCCCGTCAAGGCCGGCCGCTATATCTGTGGCGAGCAAAAGATATGGGTTACAATCCGCCCCGGCATCACGCTTTTCAACGCGCGTGGAAGCTTCTGATCCTTCAATCACCCTGATCGCAACAGTGCGATTGTCCATACCCCAACAGGTGTTAATCGGACAGAAGGTATAAGGCTGACGGCGTCTGAACCCATTTACCGTGGCAGAACCGCAAAGCGCCGCTTCGGATATACGTTTTTGCAATCCTGCAATAAAGTTACGCCCTAGGCCACTAAGCTTTCCACCATCAGAAAGGATATTCTTGCCATCTTTCCAAAGAGAATAATGCGTATGGAATCCATTGCCGCTTTGCTCAAAGAACGGCTTGGCCATAAATGTTGCGCGATACCCTTGCAGGGCCGCCAGCTGTTTTACAAGGGTCCGGAACATGACAACACGATCAGCCGCAACCATCGGAGCATCATAGCGGATATTGACCTCTACTTGCCCTGCCGCATATTCAGGGTTTGACTGTTCAATCGGAATACCGAATTCATTGATTTGCTGGCGTATTGGGCCAATCACATGCTCCATTTCAGCAGCACGACCCAAACCATAAACATCAATTCCCACGTCTCGCGGTTGGTTCGTTTCTGGATCCAAAAGGTAAAATTCCAACTCGGTCCCTACATTGATTTCAAAACCCATATTGGCAGCACGTTCTACTTGACGCTTCAAAACGTTACGCGGATCAATTGGCACTTCTTTGTGATCCATCCCCTCGGCACGCGCGAAACACATTGCCACTCCGGGCTCCCAAGGAATGGAAGCGGGTTTGCTCATTGGCATCATGTGGCAGTCTGGGTAGCCATTGTCGAAATTCACATAGGGCGTATCCCAAACGTCGCAGGTCATATCGATAGCAAAAAGAGCAACCGACAGCGCATTACCAGATTGACAAATGCTGTCCCAATGCGTTGCCGGAATACGTTTTCCGCGCATAATACCGTTCATATCCCCAAGTCCCAATATGACGGTATGTGTTCCCTCTGGTAATGAATAGTCCCCGTTCTCCACGTTCTTCTCCCCTTCTGTGTTTTCGTGATCAGTGCTTGAAATCACATTGTATTCTGTATACAGTATCCATAAATACAGTTTCTGCAAGGGTTTTTTTATGGGCAAAGCGAACATTATTGTCGTTGGAGGCGGAATCGCCGGCGCGATGACAGCTTTGAGTTTGCAACGGCGCGGCGAAAAAGTGACGCTTATTGACCGCTGGGAACCCGGACACGCCAGAGCAGCATCTTCGGATTACAACCGCGTCATCAGAGCCATTTCTGGCAGAGACGAATTTTACACAAGATGGGCCCGTCAAAGCAGGCAAATGTGGCTGGAACTGCAGGCAGAAAGCGGTCAGAACCTTATGTATGAATGCGGTGCCCTGATTCTGGCGACTGCAGGTCACTGCGATTGGGAAGACGCGACAAGCGAGACATTTGATCGCGTGGGCGTGCCCTACTACCGGTTTTCACAGCGCGACATTCAAGACCGTTTTCCACAGTTCAAAGTAGATGAGATTGACTATGCCCTCTTTGAACCGGAAGCAGGATTACTGATGGCGCATCGCTGTGTCATTACTGCCATCGATTTGTTCAAACGGGCGGGCGGCACTTTGAAAAGGGGGCTTGTCACAACGGATGCATCTGAAAAACCGATGCTTGATGGGAAACCTCTGGAAGCAGATGTGATCGTCATCGCGACAGGGGCTTGGAAAGCCGAAATGTTCCCGCGCACCGTAAAACCCATATCCGCGATTATGGGTATAAATGTTCTATACACCTCTACGCCAGAGGGTTCTGATGCCTTTGATATGGCCAATATGCCGTGTTGGATTGATCATGGGCAGGGATCTTTTGGCATTCCATCCTCCGAAGGGTCGGGTGTGAAGGCCGCGGTGGTTATTCCCAACACGCCGATTGATATCAATAACGATGAGCGCCTCATCGAAAAACAGTCCCTCAACAAAACACGAACATACATTCGTCACCGTTTACCCGGGCTTCAGGGGCAACGGATTGTGGATAGCAAATTCAATCAGGTTATTCTGACGCCTGATACGCATTTCATTGTGGATTGGCACCCTGAACATGAAAACGTGCTGCTTGCGGGCGGGTGTTCTGGGCATCTGTTCAAACATGGTCCTGTCTTCGGACAATTTACTGCTGGTGTGGCTCTGCGCGATTATGGCACTGCAGACCGCTTTAAGATTGCAGGGCGGCGCAAGTTATCCCCCAAAGAAAGCCCGAGCGGACGCTAGAGCCGCAGGTTTGAATGCGGATGATTTTTACGCCTTCGTGCAGAATTTTATGCTGCTGTCAGAATATAATGAGTATTTTTTCAAAGAAAAAGTCGAAGGTCTTTGTCTGATTGATCTCAATGGAGGCAGGTGGCAGATCACAGGTGACGCGGCAAGTGGCGTATTTTGCTTCACTTGAGATATTTTCGAAAGAAGGCCGCGGTTTCATGTGCCATCAGATCCGTTTTCACATCCGTTTGCGCGAAACTTTGCACCGCACCGTCTGCCTCAGCACCGGTGAGAAAATCATCCCTTGCGCGGCGAAAGATTTCGCAGAGCTGATATTCTGAGTATTCGGGGTGAAACTGCACGCTTGCGGCAGGAAAATCATATTCTAGGGCACCGACAGGGCAGTAGGGCGCGCGTGCTGTAATGCGCGCCCCTGGTGGAACAATCGTGACTTGGTCTTTGTGCCAGACATGGGCATCTTGAGATGTGTCACCAAATTCAAACGCACGTGCGCCAACAATAACGCCCTGGTTTGCATACTCGGCATGGCCCCCAAATGTATCGGCCATCATCTGATGTCCAAAGCAGATACCAAAAATTGGCTTGCTCTGTTCTTTGCACTTCAGCAGAAAGATGCGTAAGGGCCTATTCCACGGTGTTGCGTCATATACTCCATGTTCCGATCCCGACAGAACCACACCGTCAAAAGCATCAATATCCGGTAAGTCTTCACCGTTTTCTTCAATATCATACCAGCGATAAGATGCTTCAGGCAGCGCCGGAGAGAGCCAAGAAATGATCTGCTCTCCCACGCGGGGCAAGCCTTCGAGCAAGGGCAAGGGATGCCCTGTCACATCAAGGACAGCGATCCTCACCAGTCGAAAGCACGGTCAATGCCGGCCATTTTAACGCCCGTAAATGCGGAGGCTTCGAAAGAGAGTGCTCTGAGGTCTTCGACTTCGAGATTGTGCACCGAGGATTTTCCGCAGGCTTTGGCAAGCGCTGTGATTTCCATCGTCATTGCAGTCAGGAAACGTGCAACGCGCTCCCCACCGGCATGGGGATTCATTCGCTTTTCGAGCTCCGGATCCTGTGTCGCCACACCCACAGGACACATGCCAGTATGGCAATGGTGGCAAGCCCCCGGAGACGTTCCGAGCTTTGTGTAATCCTCAAGATAGCGGGGAGAATTACAGCCCATGGCTATCATCGCTGAATTGCCGATCATCACGGCATCCGCGCCCAGAGCCAGCGCTTTGGCCGCATCCACTCCGGAGCGGATCCCGCCCGCTGCGACCAGAGAGACCTTGCCGGACATGCCGCATTCATCTAGGCTTTCACGCGCGGCACGGATCGCGCTCATGGTGGGAATACCGGTATGATTGAGAAGCAATTCCGGTGAAGCTCCCGTACCCCCCTCTGCACCGTCTACCACGACAATATCGGCGCCAGCCTTTGCTGCAATTGCCACATCATAACGCGGACGCGTCGCGCCCATTTTGATAGAAATCGGCACTTTGTAGTTCGTCGCGATCCTAAGTTCTTCGATTTTCACAGCAAGGTCATCGGCACCGAGGAAATCCGGATGACGAATGGTGGACCGCTGATCCACACCTTCAGGAAGGGTGCGCATTTTCGACACACGCGGAGAAACTTTCATCCCCAACAAAAGCCCGCCCGTTCCGGGTTTGGCACCCTGCCCCACGACGATTTCAAGACCATCCGCGCGCCTGAGATGATCAAGATCAATTCCGTAGCGTGCGGGCGACATTTGATAGACCAGTTTCTGGGAGGCTTGGCGTTCTTCCTCAAGCATGCCCCCTTCGCCGGTACAGGTCATTGTGCCAACTTTGGAGGCACCATACCCGAGCGAGGCCTTGGCGGAGGCGCTGAGCGCTCCAAAGGACATTGAGGCAATATAAATCGGAATTTTCAATTCAAGCGGATTTTCCACGATCCCGCGACCACCACCAAGAACGGTCGTTGTATCACAGCTTTCACGATAGCCTTCCAAAGGAAGGCGCGTCATAGTCGCCGGCACAAAGGTCAAATCGTCAAAGGTCGGCAGACGTTTGTTAAAGGTGTTATAGCCGCGCACCTGATAGCGGCCCAACTGGGCGAGCGCGTGCACTTCTGAAATTGCTTCAGGTGTCCAGCGCGTTGATCCCCCCTCATCATAAGAGCTTGGCACTCCGGCTGGCCGCCCCTCGACCGCACCTGCGTCTTTAAACCTGATTTCTTCCTCGGCCGGAAGCTCAAAAGGGTACTCATAAGGTTTGTTCAAATCATCAGCCATGCGCTTGCGTCCCTGCTTTCAAAATACCATAGGCGTTGGCCTGACACCATTTTCCGCCAATTGCGTGAATTATCCTTTAGACCGAGCGGATCAAGAATGGCGTCAACCTCTGCCACCTCTTCGGCAGTGGGTTCCACGACATTTACGTCAACCCCCAAGCTTTCAACTTCCCCCGCGACCCAGACTTCACCCTGCCAGAGCGCATCGGCACAGCTCGCTCCAGCGCCGCCCAAGGCGATGATCCGTCCGGAATGGGCCATGAATCCGGATTGATATCCGATCTTGCCCTCAACGATGATATTGCCGCCTTTCATGGCAACACCGCAGCGTGGTCCTGCATCGCCCTTTACGTGGATCGTACCGCCCATCATGGCCGCACCACAGGACATACCGCAATATCCGCCGACCGTTATATGGCCTTTTGACATGCCCTCCCCACAGGCCCAGCCCGCGTTACGCTCAATATCAATGGTCGCACCGACATTTAAACCACCGCAATAATATCCCACCGAACCTTCAAAGGCGATTTTGGTGCCGTCGGGCAATCCAACGCCCAGATTGTGGCGAGACAAAGTGTTTACCACCCTGATCTCTTTACCCTGTCCGGCGGCCTCTTGGATTTCTTCATTGATCTCTTTGATGTGGCGCTTTCCGACATCGACGATATGTTCACTCATGCGGCAAACCTCCGGTTACCCACACTCCACAGCGCGGTCATTGAGGGGCCATCATAATTGATCACATCGCCTTCGTCTTCAAATACGCGCCTCACGGCTTGTTCTTCGGTCGCCATCGCAAGATCCCCGTTGCGATCCATCACCACAAGCGGCTTCATCGCAAAGCGGTCTTTTGCAAATCCGATACCCTCTGCATTGGCAATCATATAGGTAAAGACGCCGTCAATCGAAGAGATAGAGTTCGTTAAGGCCTGCTGCATGGTCAAACCTGATTTCATCTGATCACTGACCCAGACAGCAATCAATTCGCTGTCGTTACCGGTCAAGAAGCGGTAACCTTTGCGTTCAAGCTTTTCGCGCCAAGTAAAATAATCTGTGATCTGGCCATTGTGGACAATAGCAACATCGCTAAAAGGGCGCGCCCAGAACGGGTGGCTCGCATTCGGAAGAACACTTGATTCTGTTGCAAGTCGCGCATGACCCAAGCCATGTGTTCCAACCATGTCCCGCACGCCATGCTTATCAGCCACAGCTGCCGCGCCGCCGATGTCTTTGATAATCTCAAGCGATCTGCCGCAAGATTGCACTTCGATGCGATCGGTCAGGGTATCCGCATCTTGCACCCATGCATCGATGTCCTTTGGATCTTTGATCTCCATACGAAAGCAATAATGCGCATTGTTGTCGGTTGTGACCGTCGGCTCACTTATAAAATCACTCGCATGGTCACGTAAAATATGTTCAAAATCAACCAGATCCGAATCGATTTTTCTTTTGTCAAACCCCATGCCCCGAAGTACATAGCCGGTGTCACGCATTGGACCATAAACTGCAAATCCAGTGCTATCTGCCCCGCGATGTTCCTGGGCTTCCATCAACTCTACCAGATTGCGACCAAGCTGCCCGCCACCAGTCACGATCCGTCCTGCAATACCACACATAAATGATACCTCCCTATATGAATGTATACTGTATACAGTATTCAGTTAGGAGCAAGTGATTTTTTATCTTTCAACCAACCCTTGCAACTGTATTCTTGGATTCTGTATACTGGCGACAGAGATACAAAGGAACAACCATGGCCTTCAAAAGTATTCAACCAGACCGGAGACGTCTTGCCGATGAAGTCTATGACGAATTGGTCGAAGCGATCATCCGACGAGACATTGGTCTTGAAGACACTTTGGTACAGGAAAAACTGGCCAGCGAAATGCAGATAAGTAGAACACCCGTGCGCGAGGCACTCATGCGTTTGGCGCAGGAAGGCGTACTGGAAGTGTCTAACCGAGGCAGCTTCAAGCTCTATAAAATGGACAAGGATGAAGTGAAGGAACTTTACCAGTCCCGCGCGGCCATCGAAGGGCAGTGTGCACGCATTCTCGCCGTGAACCATACCGACGAAGACATTTCATTTCTGCGTAAAACCGTTGAAAACGAGGAAAACATAGCAAGCCCGACTGTGAGGGCGTATTTTGAAGCCAACCGCAACATCCATCGCGCCTTTGTGGAACGGGCAAAGAACCGGTTCCTTCTGGACATGTTCAACATGATTTGGGGTAAGGCGCAGGTCTTTCCGCTTTTTGCAACTATTGAGAAAGTGGATCTCGCCCAGTCTCTTGGTGATCACATGTCTTTGGTAGAGGTGATCGCAACAGGGGATCGCACCGCAGCGCTGGAAACCTTCACCGCTCACATACAGGACGGGTTTATGCTTCAAATGCAGGGAATCGAAGCAAGCCAAACCGCCTAAGCCGGCGCGAAAAACCCTGTAAAACTGCGCGATGCCTTGCGTTTAGAAACCTCAGTGAAAAGGATATCGCCTTCACTTTCTAAGGTTGTTTATATTGCAAAACAGATGACGTGCTTTTAGAATATAACGACCATGCGGTGGCCAGCTTAGCAGGACTGGGAAGGAGTGGCGCTACAGTTTTTTGATGTCTTCGCTCTTTCATCAAATAACTGTAACTCTTGGATATGTCGCAGTACTGAATCAAAATTTGGATACAACTTTTCAGTAATGCATAAACAAAGACCAGTCACAGGTAAGGCTTGAATGCTTCATCGGTCCATTCGTTTTATGTTGTCATTTTTACTGGGTCTTGGCCTTGGTAGCGCCGCTTTGGTGATGGCGGGATATTTAAATATCTGGAAACTGAATTGGCAGGCAGCCTATGCGATTGTAGAGAGCCGCCTCTATTTACCGCAGACCCAAACTGTTATTTTGCCAACAACTCCACTGGCGCTTATTCCCATTCTTTACAATGCATCGCCAGAGAAGTTGGTTTTAGACAAAGAAAATTCTGCTGAGGCGAGCTACATTCCAAAAGAAGGGCCATTTGCGCCCACAACTGCCCAAACATCTGCTCTGACAGGCATCCAAAACGAAGCCATGACACCCGCGGAAAGCATATTGCAAAAATTGCAAACCACAGCGCAGGCCTGCCCTGATGTTGGGACAGTTTACTGGGACAACTGCTATGGCATTTTCAAAGCACCATGGAATGTCACTTATGAAGGGGTTTGGCGGGAGGATAAACTGCAGGGTTTTGGCAGATCGGTCAACCTAACCTCTGGCGAAACCTACCTTGGGGAATTTATCAATAATATGTTTGAGGGCTGTGGCGTTTTAACATCGCAAAACGGTGAAAGACAGCAAGGTATCTGGGAAAAAAATATATTGATCAGCTCTGATGAGACCTGCCTTTTATCAAAAGGTGATTAATCACCAGTTTTCCAAGAAAGAACTTTGCTCTCGATAAGGCCGTCTATGCCTTTGAAAACAGTTTGTTATACTGCTCCCGTAACAGGTTTTTTTGGACCTTTCCCATTGTGTTTCTGGGAAGTTCTTCCAAAACAATCAGTCTTTTGGGATGCTTGAAGCGGGCAAGATGATCTGCGATTACCTTTTCAATCTCGGACTGATTGATTTGCGCACCTGATTTTGAAACCAAAAACGCAACGGGCGTCTCGCCAAAATCAGGATGGGGCAATCCGACAACTGCGCTTTCTTCAACCCCTTCCTGTTCATCCAGCAGGGTTTCGATTTCCTTGGGGTAAATATTGTAACCGCCCGAAATGATCAGGTCCTTGTTGCGTCCAACAATATGGATATACCCGTCTTTGTCCCGTCTTGCGAGGTCGCCAGTGATGAAAAACCCGTCTTCACGAAGCTCTTCACGGGTCTTTTCCGGCATTTTCCAATACCCTTGGAACACATTGGCGCCTCTGACCTCAATCTGACCAATTTCACCGTCTCCCACAGGGTGGCCAGTTTGTGGATCGGTGATCTTTAACTCAACATCAGCCAGAGGGAAGCCGACGGTGCCCGGACGCCGTTCGCCATCATAGGGGTTGGAGGTGTTCATATTGGTTTCAGTCATACCATAGCGCTCCAATATGGCGTGACCGGCACGTTCTTGGAATTGCACATGTGTTTCGTTCAAAAGAGGTGCGCTGCCTGATACAAACAGCCGGATATGGGCACAGGCTTCTTTTGTTAAACGCGCATCGCTCAACAGCCGCGTGTAAAACGTTGGAACGCCCATCATAGATGTGGCACGGGGCAAATGCGCAAAAATTGCGTCCAGATCGAATTTCGGAAGAAAAATCATTGCGCCACCGGCGAGCAACATGATGTTGGTCGCCACGAAAAGCCCATGTGTGTGAAACACCGGCAAAGCATGGAGCAACACGTCTCTTTCGTCAAAGCGCCATGCCGCACAGAGAGACCGCGCATTGGACAGCAAATTGTTATGGCTGATCATTGCCCCTTTAGAACGGCCAGTTGTCCCAGAGGTATAAAGGATCGCGGCAAGGTCGTCCGGCCCGCGCTCCACAGGATTAAAATACTCTGACGCGTTCATGGCCGCCTTTTGCAACTGGCCTGTTCCCGATGGATCAAGTGTTGTTAATTTGATGCCAAGCTTGGCGCTGAGCGGTGTCAAATCGTCCGCTTTTGACGCGTCGCAGACAAGCACCTTTGCACCACTATTTTGTACGAAATACTCAAGTTCCTGCGCCGTGTAAGCAGTGTTCAGCGGCAGATAGACGATCCCAGACTGCACGCAGGCCGCATAAAGAGCCAGCGCAAATTCCGATTTCTCCACCTGCACCGCAAGGCGGTCACCCACCTCAAGACCAAGACCCACCAGAACATTGGCAACGCGGGCCGCCAGATTCATAAACTCCGCATAGCTAAGTACGTCGCCAGAAGGCAGATGCATGAAGGCGCTGTCTTTTTGCGCATGTGGGGCAAAGAGGCTGTCATAAAGATGATTTGGCATATCCCAGTCTCACAGGTTCGTTCAAAAAGGTCGTCAGAGGCATAAACAACTTTGCCCTATTCGCAAGAGGCAATCGCTCAGTTGAGGCTCAGCAAGCGTTGTCTGTCTTTAAAATAGGGGGTGATTAGATGGTTTCAATTTGACGCGCGGTCAGGTTTTCTCAATCACCATAATGACATGAATATAATCCATCGCGTGTCCTTCGGGGTTTTGTGCCACCTCATCTTCGTAGGATTGGTAAAACTCGTCGACAATGGCCTGCGCTTCGGCCCGAGGGCGGGCATCTAGCGCAGACAGAAAGACGGTTTCTGACCAGCTGCGCATCGTGGGAATAAGAGAGGCCGCATAGTCGGCCGCTGACATTGCGCCTTCTGACGCCTGAAAGGCGCGATAATAGGGGCATTCCGTCAATTGGGTACGCGTTGATTTGAGCCTCAGACCGGACTTGCTCACCGCTCCATCACGATCTGCAAATGGCGCTTCAAATTCCTCAACCGTACGATAATGCTGGACAAATGTGGCACGTCTGAATTCATCGCGGGTTATTTTTTCCGCGTTCAAAAGTGCGCGCCAATGGTCATTAAATTTGTCAAACATCGAATGACCGCCCGTGTTGCCAAGGAACCGACCTTTTTCATCAATGCCAAAGTTCAAGACAATAAATCGCGCGCCTTCTTGCATCTCAGCGGCGCGCGCAAGCAGGATTTTTTCCCAATCCTCTGCGGCGCGTCGCGCAAATTGTGCCCGTTCATCGGGATTTGCCCCCACCATATGAACGTGTTCTTCGATTTCGCATGGCTTTTCAGACACATAATGCATCGCCGTTGCCGAAAACCCAAGCGCGAGGCTGCTATTGGCCATAAGTTGCCGGTGAAAACCGGTCCCGCAGCCATGGACAAAAACATTTTCATAGCGGGACTGATAGGCCACCGAAGGATCTCCATGCATGCCCTGCATTGTTTTAAAGAGTGTCGAAAAATCATTGGATGGCAAATCGGTGTATAGGATTTCAATCGCCCTGCCATCGCCGCTTTGTCGCAGATGGGCGATGATTTCTGTCCATAACGCAGCACTCGTACCACCATCTGCCGCCCCAAAATCTGCAAACCGTAACATGTCTGAGACTGGCAGATGGCCAAGCGCCTCTTTCATAAGGGGCAGGACACTGTCAATCGCATGTTTGGCCCCAGCTGTGCGCTGAGAATAATATCCACTTGAACGCATCGACAAAACAGATTGCATATTCAGAGTTTCGGATTTGGCGTCTGGGGCTGACGTATTTTTTTTCATCTAAGGTAGCTTTGCAGTTAAAACACTATAACTGTGGCATAGTCATTGCTTTGCCACAAGACTCTTCACGTGACCTTTTTGGCCCTATTTGCGTATCCTGAAAAGACGTCCATCCGTGATCGCAAAGCCAAGCACGATAACAAAAAAGCCAAACCAGGCATTTGCATTTATGACTTCGCCCAAAAATAGGTGTCCAAGGGTGATTGCAACCGGCGGGATCAACAAGGTCACAAGCAAAAGATTGGCCGCCCCAGCGCGCGCTAGAATTGCAAAATATAACGCATAAGCAAAAGCAGTTGACATCAAAGACAGACCCAAAACGGCTGCCCAAGTCTCGCCGGGGAAATTCAATTCGGGAACCCCATCTGCACTGATAACGATGGGCACCATCAAAATGCTGCTGCCCACCAACATCCCCAAAGCATTTACTAGCGCGGGCTGCCCGCTAAGCGCTAGACGTGCCCAAACACCTGCAAACGCATATGACACGGTTGCCCCAAGAACGGCCAATTGTGCAAGGTCAACCAAGCTGAATTCAAACAAAGCTGAAGGGCCAACGATCACAGCAACGCCAAACAGAGCGGCCAGAGCCCCCACCACTTTGTTCTGTGTCAGCGGTTCGTCACGCAAGACAATCCCTGCAACCACTGCCCCAATCATTGCAGTGGTTGCATTTAAAATGGATGCAAGTCCGCTTGAAATATGGGTCTGCCCCCAAAAAATAAGCGAAAATGGTATAGCATTATTTAGTACCCCCATAACCAAATAGGCCCCCCATATGCGGGGATCGCGGGGCAAAGGATAGCCCTTGAAACGCACGACCAACCAAAGAACCGGCACGGCCCAAACCACGCGATGCAGCGTTATGCTGAGAGGCGAAAGTGCGCGTAGTGCAATTTCTGCAAAGAAAAAAGACCCGCCCCAGACAAGCGCGAGCAAAAGCAACATCGCCCATGCTGTCAGATCCATGTAAAACGGATCGTTTGATTTTGCCTCTGAGTTCATACTTTTGCGTTCATACTTTTCTGCCTAATCGGATTGGCGTATATCCTGCCCATACGTTTTCTCTGCGTCACAAAAAAATCGTCCCTCCGTCAACCCGGATCTTGCGCCAAAGTCAGAAACTTTGCACTACTTTGAGGCATGCGCAAGTTTAGGAGACCGAAGGAGATGAAAGACCCCGTACCACATGAGAGCGACGAAGCGCTCTGTTACCTCAGCGCGCGCGAGGCATTGGATGCTTTTGGCAAAGGGACGTTGAAACCTTCTACCCTGTTAGACGCGTTGATCCGCCGGATAGACCGCTATAACCCGATCATCAACGCGCTTGCCGATATGTACTATGAGGAGGCGCGTGACGCCGCAAAACGGGCCGATGAAGCCTACCAAAGCGGAACGGCCCAAGGCGCTTTGCTGGGCGTGCCCGTCTTGATAAAGGACGCACAACGTATTCAGGGCAAACGCACGACCTATGGGTCGTTGTTATTTATGGATGGGCCGGCCGATACAGTGTCAGATCCGATGATTGAACGCCTCTTGGGCGCCGGTGCCATCATTTTGGGGCGCACAACAACGCCTGAATTTTGCATTTCCGGCGTCTGCCGCAGTCACGCCTGGGGAAATACCGTAAATCCCCATAATCCGGCCTTTGGAACGGGGGGATCCTCGGGCGGGTCTGGCGCAGCACTCGCTGCGGGATTTGCCCCGATCGCCACGGGAACTGATATCGGCGGGTCTATTCGCATCCCGTCAAGCTGCTGTGGCGTTGTCGGATTTAAACCCCCGCACGGGCGAAATCCAGATGGACCCCCCGCAAATTTTGACCGCTACAATCATTGTGGCCCCATGGCCCGCACCGTTGGAGATTTGTCCTTAGTGCAAAGCGTGGTTTCAGGTGCGCATCCGAAAGATCACGACAGCCTTCGCGAAAAGATAGCCTACCCAACCACAGGAAGAGATTTACAGGGCACAAAAATCGCTTACTCTCTTGATCTTGGCTACTGCACAGTCTCGCGCGAGGTCAAAGAAAATACGCTCAAGGCGCTTGACGTTTTTCGTGCCCTTGGTGCGGAGGTGCATGAAGTGACCTTGCCGTGGACGGCCAAGGTCGATAAGGCTGCCATAGATTGGTATAATACAATGCATTTTCTGCGCCAAACCGAAGAGGCTGCAAAGCATCACCCTGACAAAATCAATAATTACACATTGGCCTCTGCTCGGGGGCTTTCGATGACAAAACTTGAGGATGTCTCAAAATCATGGGAAACGCAGCATGAGATGTACCAGTCCTTTGGTCCCTTGATGGAAGAGTACGATTTCTTTATCTGCCCCACCACAAATGTCCCCGCTGTCAGTGCAGAACATGATCCAACGGCATCGGATTTCACGATCGAAGGCGTATCTGTGGATGCAGAATACGGTTGGGTGCTGACGCATCAGTTCAATATGTTGCATCATTGCCCCGTGATGGCTGTGCCCAGTGGAAAAGCCAGCAGTAATGTGCCAACCGGCATCCAGATTGTCGGACGCACCTTTGATGATGTGAGCGTGTTTGAAGCAGCCCTTTCCTATGAGGCGGCCTTAGGCGGTTGGTACAATCAAGCCTCACAGCTCCCGAACTTTGCAGAACCCCTTTGAAGATGATCTCCCTCTTTGAAAGCGAAATCGCGGTTGGAACCCAAAGAAATTTGCGCTAGCTGCATTGGAAAACAGGAGGCACAGAATGCCATTTTTCACAAATCGTCTTTTTCGCCGTTTTTCAAGTGGGCTCATTGGAGCCATTCTGGCTGGAGTTGCATCGGTGTCCAATGCCACAGGTTTGGATATTGAAACCATCACGGAAGGCACAGGAGCCCTCGCAGAAACGGGAAAAAAGGTTGAGGTGCATTATACAGGGAAACTAACCGACGGGAGTGTTTTTGACAGTTCGCTGACGCGGGGCAAACCCTTTTCTTTCACCCTTGGTGAAGGTCAGGTCATCAAAGGATGGGAAGAAGGTATTCTAGGCATGCGCGTGGGCGAAAAACGCATTCTCACCATTCCACCAGAATTAGGATATGGTGCACGCGGTGCGGGAAGCGCCATTCCACCAAACGCAACACTTGTGTTTGAAGTCGAACTCTTGGACGTGCGCACCCCCCCCACCCTTATTGCGGCAACCGTTGACGATTTTATGAGCGCGCAAAAAGCAGGAGCTTTGATCATCGACATCCGGCGTGAAGAGGAATGGCGCGAAACAGGGATCATTGAGGGCGCGCATACGATTACAGCCTTTACCAAAGAGGGCCGGCTTCACCCCGACTTTCAAAGCAAGTTCTTTTCTTTGGTACCAACAGCTGAAACGCCAGTATATCTTTACTGTCGAACAGGGAACCGGACTTCGAGTTTGGGCAATGCGCTCATTGATCAGGTGGGGTTTAACAATGTGACCCATCTCAGTACTGGTATCGTTGGTTGGAAAGACGCAGGAAAACCGGTTGTCGCTTATTCAGAGTAACCTCTATGATCTCTGAAAATGACCACACCGCTTTTAGTGTCACGCAATCTCCAACCGATGCGGGATTTGTTCAAAACCCCTATCCGTTTTATTCCAAAATGCGTGAACAGGGCGGCATATGTTATTGGAATGATTACAAAATGGTGGCGGTCTTTGATCATAAGACCGTTTCTGCGCTTCTTAAGGATCGCCGCTTTGGGCGGGAAAATAGATCTCCGTCGGTATCTGATGTTCCCCCGCATCTGCGTCCCTTTTATGACGTTGAAGCACATTCCATGCTGGAATTAGAACCCCCGCGCCACACACGGTTGCGGGGGCTTGTGTTGCGCGCATTTACCTCGCGCCGAATAGACAGCTTTGAGCCCGACATCACCAACCTGTGCCATCACCTTATTGATAATTTTGATGGGGATGAGATCGATCTTTTGCCAAATTATGCCAGTAAAATTCCAGTCATCATCATCGCCCGCCTTCTGGGTGTTCCAGAGGAGATGGCCGATCAATTGCTTATATGGTCAAATGATATGGTAATGATGTATCAAGCGCGCCGCACCCGTGCGCTTGAGGATCAGGCAGTGGCCTCAACGGTGGCATTTGTCGACTTTATGCGGGAATATATTGAAAACAGGCGGCAACAGCCAGGCGATGACCTTATCACCCATCTGATTGCGGCCGAAGAAGACGGTGCGCGTTTGAGCACGGATGAAATGATCAGCACCTGTATTTTGCTCTTGAATGCAGGGCATGAAGCGACTGTGCACACCTTGGGCAACGGTATTAAGTGTGTGATAGAGAACGGATATGACAAATCTATTTTCGCTACTGACCAGAGCGCGGAAACCGCAGTTGAGGAAATTTTGCGCTTTGATCCGCCACTTCATATGTTTACCCGCTACGCTTATGAACCCTGCCAAATTGGTCCCTTTCAGATAAAAACGGGCGATGAAGTTGCGTTGATGTTGGGCTCAAGCGGGCGCGATGGATCGGTGTGGTCCGACCCGGATCACTTTGATCCAACGCGCAAAATCGTCAAAAATACTGCCTTTGGGGGCGGCATTCATTTTTGTGTTGGTGCCCCCCTTGCCCGTTTAGAACTCCGCATTGCGCTTCGCGCGCTCTTTGAACGCTGTCCCAATCTTCGGTTGGCGGAGGCGCCAAGGTACGCGGATGTCTATCATTTCCACGGGCTCAAGTCACTTAAAGCGCGTCTGTAAGGCAGAAAAGACCCACGTCTGCGAGATCCCCAAAAATAAAAAAACCGCACCCAAGAGGCGCGGTTTTCTTCCATTCTTTATTCCGTTAGGCTGCGCGGGACACCAAAACTGCGTCTACTTTCTTTGCAGCCGCTGCTTCATCTCCGTCCGCAACCGCAGCCACTTCGCGCGTCAAACGCTCCAAGGCTGCTTCGTAAAGCTGGCGCTCTGAATAGCTTTGCTCACGCTGATCGTCGTTACGGTGAAGATCACGCACGACTTCTGCAATGGCAATCAGGTCCCCAGAATTGATCTTTTGCTCATATTCCTGCGCGCGTCGTGACCACATAGCGCGTTTCACTTTTGCCTTGCCCTTAAGCGTTGACATGGCACGGCTTACAACCTCGGGGCTGCTTAAAGACCGAAGACCAATTTCTGCCGCTTTGTGGGTTGGCACCCGCAGCGTCATTTTGTCTTTTTCAAAGGCCACAACAAAAAGCTCCAGATTAATCCCCGCAATTTCTTGTTCTTCGATAGAAATGATCTGCCCGACCCCATGCGCTGGATACACAACATATTCGTCAGGTCTGAAATCTAACTTCTTGGCTTTTGTCATTTATTTTCCTCATATCGCCTCTACGAGACGAAAAAAATAGCCCAGAAACCTGTCACAGTTTCCGCGCCAATGCATGTTTTTTCCACAATAGGCCGCCTGTCATGCAAACGCCACAACAGACCCCCTATTGCCGTGAGGTGGTCCATAGCACAAAAATGAGCCGATTCCAAGTCTTAGCGAACAGGACGGCTTCAGCCGCCCTCGCCTGGCGCCTCTGAAAAGTACTTTTCAAGCTTACCGTCTTCACCGTCACGCTCATCCGCCTCCGGAAGAGGATCCTTTTTTGTGATGATTACTGGCCACAGTTCAGAATACTTTCTGTTAAATTCGACCCAATTTTCAGCCCCCGGCTCTGTGTCAGGCTTAATCGCATCTACAGGGCATTCGGGTTCACAGACGCCGCAGTCAATGCATTCATCTGGATGAATGACCAACATATTTTCGCCCTCATAAAAGCAATCCACAGGACAAACTTCGACGCAATCCGTGTATTTACACCCGATGCAGTTGTCGTTGACGATATAGGTCATAAAGGTCGTTCCCTTTCGCTGTCTTCACCAAACCGCTAATATATCCAAGCAGATCATTCAAGTATCACTTTCCCGCAAATGTTGGATCGCGCGGCGGTCTTTTTTCGTAGGGCGTCCCTTGCCGTCAAATTTTGGGATGGAGGGATCATATTCCTGCGGTGGACTGAGATCTTCGTAGAGAAGCTGCGCCTCACTGGCTGGACCCCGACGGGTTCCCAAGGCGATGACCTTGATCACGCGAATCCGTTTTTCTTGGGCAAAGGTCAAAACATCGCCTGCAACCACACAAGTTGAAGATTTTTCGGTCTTTCGCGAATTGACCCGCAAATGCCCCCCCGTAACAACTTTGGCAGCCAAGGTACGGGTTTTGAAAAAACGCGCATGCCAAAGCCATTTGTCCACACGCAATTTTTCATTCTGTGTCAATTAGTTATTCCTTCACCTTCAACCCCATGAGGGCCGCTGCAAAAGGATTATCGGGATCGATTTCTTTCTTTTTTTCGGGCTTGGCATGATGGGTTTTGGGTTTGGCGTCACGCATATGTTTGGGTTTCGTCTTTTTGCGCTGTCCCTGCTTTTGCCCTTCTGCTCTGCGTCCCGATGGTTTTCCCCGATCTCGGTTGGGTGCTTTCTTAGGTGCCCAAGTAAAGACAAAATAGGTTTCCATTTCCACGGGGTCTGCGGATACTGCCTCTTCCGACTGAAAAAGTTCTGCCCCTTCAACAGGGTCAGTCCCTTCCGGTGACGGCACAGCTTCAGGACTTTCACCAGAGGTGCTTCCGTCCTGAATGCTCTGAATTTCCGCATCAGCCTGCCTGTCTTCTTGAGCGGTATCTGCTGCGACCTCTTCACCAGACGTTTCAATGTCTGGTTTCAAAGGTTTGACCTTTTCTCGCTCTGACCGCGCTACATGATACCCCAACCCGTCCATGGCATCCGCAAATTGTTCCAGCGTCATTCCGGTGATTGACAGCATGTCAGGAGTCGCCTCAAAGCCTGCGCGTGCGTCTTGTGCACGAATCAGATCGGCCAGCCGTTCCAGCATATCAATGCGGATTGCGCGCGCGTTGGCATTTCGAAACCCCGCTACGGTGTCAAACCCGTCCGGGGCGGCACTGTCCACTGGGATCGTCACAAGACCCGGAGGCGGGCTAGAGGGAAACTCATCCAGTTTTTGGGCCAGCGACCAAAGAAGAATGCGCAGCCGAGTGGGTGCTGGTTTGAGAAGCAATGGCATAAAAACGGTAAACTGACCGAAACGAACCCCATGTTTGCGCAATAAAGATCTTGCCTCTTGATCCAAAGACTTGACGTCTTGTGCAACCCGCGCACGTGGTAAAATACCCATCGCCTCAATCAACTGGAAACCCAAACCACGGGCAAGCCCAGTCAGCGCTTCATCCTTTTCAAGCTCTGTGAGCGGTTCAAAAAGGGCCGCAATTTTGCGATCAACGAAATGCTGCAATCGGCGTTCAACCTTTTGGGCGACATCGGCTCCGGCTGTATCATCAACAAAAACAACAATGCCGGGCTTTCGAACATTGTCCGTGGCAACAAGTTTCCCAACAGCATGTTCGCCCCACATAAGCCCGCCCTGTTCTGTATAATCGATCTCAGTGTCCGGAGCGTTGTAGAAACGATCGGCCCGCAACGTCAGATACGGCAATAATGCCTGTGAAGCTGCGGTTTTGACCGTTGCAGCTTCCTGACCGGTTGCATTATTGTCCAGCATAAATCTGAACCCTTCAAGACGACCGACGAATTGCCCTTCGACGCTCACCTCACCTTTGTCATTTACTTCGGCCAAGAGGGCCTCCTTCTGCTTCAACCGGCGCAACAATACAGAGGTACGCCGATCCACAAATCGTTGCGTCAGAGCGTTATGTAGCGCATCCGACAATCTGTCTTCTACACTGCGAGTTGTGTCTTTCCAATGCTTTTCGTCTTCTATCCAAGTGCTTCGCTGAGAAACATATGTCCATGTGCGAATAAACGCCAATCGTTTTGAAAGTGTATCTATATCTCCGTCAACGCGATCAACAAAATTGATTTGCCGTGCAAGCCATGCGTCCGGTATTTTGCCGCTCTCATGAAGATGATTGAAAATCATGCCGAGCAAATTGGCGTGCTCCCCATGGCTGATCCCACGAAAATCAGGAATCCGACACACATCCCAAAGCAACTTGAGAGAGGCAACATCACTGGCCCGTGCCGTAATTTCAGAATTTTCGGAAAGGTTTTTTAGTGCCAATAGATCATCCGCCTCGCGCGCCTTTACAAAGACATCTCTGTCAGGGGCTTGCGACAAAGAAGAGACAAGCGCCTGAAGACTGGCAAAGGACAATTTTTCATTGCGCCATTGCAACCGTTTGATTGGGGTAAAACGATGATTAACGATGGCATTGATGACGCCCTCATCGAGATCAGGTGCTTCGCCGGTGACCCCAAAACTGCCATTGGCCATGCCGCGTCCCGCGCGTCCGGCAATTTGCGCCAGCTCATTGGGGGCCAAAGGACGCATCCGCCGGCCGTCAAACTTGGAAAGTGCTGAAAAAGCAATATGATGGACATCCAAATTCAACCCCATCCCGATCGCATCTGTGGCGACGAGGTAATCCACATCCCCGTTCTGATACAGCTCAACTTGTGCATTTCTTGTGCGCGGGCTCAGCGCGCCTAGAACGACAGCAGCGCCGCCTTTTTGCCGCCGCAGTAACTCCGCCATTGCATAAACGCTGTCTACCGAAAAACCAACAATGGCACTGCGCGCCGGCATGCGGCTGACCTTTTTCGCGCCGGAATAGCTGAGCGTGCTCAACCTTTCGCGTTTTACAAATTGTGTCTCCGGCACAAGTTCAGCAATGGGTCCACGCATGGTATCGGAACCTAAAAACAGAGTTTCATGGAGGCCGCGCATATGAAGCAAGCGTTCTGTGAAAACATGACCCCTTTCAGGGTCTGCGCAGAGCTGAATTTCATCAATCGCAACAAAATCGGCACCAATTTCAACAGGCATTGCTTCGACTGTACAAACCCAATATTGCACGCGCGCAGGCACAATGCGTTCTTCGCCTGTAACAAGCGCGACAACAGATGGTCCGCGCAACGCCACGATCTTATCGTAAACCTCACGTGCCAAAAGCCTGAGAGGCAGGCCAATAATGCCCGTGCGATGCGCAAGCATCCGTTCTATCGCATAGTGGGTTTTGCCTGTATTGGTGGGGCCCAAAACACCGGCGACCCGTTTCTGTTGCATACCGTTTCGCCTGATGTGTTAAATGTTCTTATCTTGCACATAGGCCGCAAGAGCGTCTTTCAACTCTAAAGCCACCGCAAAATGTGGATGTACCTCAAGTGCCTGATCATAAGCTTTAAGCGCCAAATCAGGGCGGCCCAAACTTTGGAAAAGCTGCCCTAGCCCCAAAATCGCAAAGAAGTTTTGCGGATCAAGCGCAAGAACCTGCTCCAAATCTGCGAGTGCCGGACCATTATAGCCAAGATTGGCGTAGGCGCGCGATCGCCCATACCATCCCATCGCAAAATCCGGCGCAAATTCAACGACGGCAGAGAAATGATCAACAGCCGATTTGAAATCTTTGGCCTCAAAGGCCTCATCTGCTTTTTTGTATAAAAAATCGATGCTGTCAGATCCTGAAAGTTCCCATAACCGAATAATATCACGTTCGATTGCAACGGACGCCTCCGCTTCAGCGTGACGCAATGCGTTATAAAGTGTGTCAAGTGTCCCACCGCTTCTTTCATCAGCCAGCGCCAACAAGCCACCGCCAAGTAAAGATATACTTGCCGCAACGATAGTCTTTATAAATGCTTTCTTTCGGTTCATGCTGTGTTAGATAGTGCGATTAGACCAGAGTGAATAGATGTGGGAAATATTAAAATGAGCAATGTGATAGAACAAGCCGTAAACGCCCTGAGCGAAAAGATGGCAGGCGCGGGATTTGACGGGTCAGCGAAATTCTCTATCGAAGGCGAAGGCAGCGTGATTGTGGATGCAAATGGGGTGCGGGCAAGCGATGAAGACGCAGAAGTCACCTTAATTGCCACGGCAGAAACATTTCAGGATATTATGGCAGGCGCGCTTGATCCGACCTCGGCTTTCATGTCCGGAAAATTGCGTATCGAAGGGGATATGGGAACCGCCATGCGGCTTAGTGGCGTTCTTTGAAAAATGCCCCTTGATGACGCGAGCCCGCTTTATCAATCTGTTGCAGAGTGCCCCCAAAACGGCAGGGCCTATTGGGTAAACACATCTGATAATCTCCGGATTCGTGTCGCACATTGGGCTGCAAAGGACCCGCGCGGGACTGTATTCTTATTTCCGGGGCGTACAGAATATGTTGAAAAATACGGGCGCACTGCGGGAATTATCTGCGATTTGGGATTTGACATGATCGCCATTGATTGGCGCGGACAGGGATTGTCAGAGCGTTTGATCAAAGACCCGATGGTTGGGCATGTGAGGGATTTCTCTGAATATCAGCGCGATCTTGATGCGGTTCTTGATTTTGCCGATGCGCGCAACTTTCCCAAGCCTTGGTATATCCTTGCCCATTCAATGGGCGGCGCAATTGGGTTACGCGCACTTCAGCGTGATTTAGGATTTGAAAGCGTAGCCTTCACAGGACCGATGTGGGGCATTTTGGTCCCTGCTCTTTTATCCCCTTTTCGAAAGATTATCGCCAAATTGGGTATCAGCTTTGGCTTTGGGGACCGCTACCCACCGACAACATCCGATCAAAGTTACACAGTTGTCAGCGACTTTCGGGACAATACCCTGACCCCCGACAAAGAGATGTGGGACTATATGAAACAACAGGTCGTCCAGCATCCGGATCTGCAACTGGCAGGGCCAAGCTTTCTATGGGCAGATGCGGCATTTCGCGAAATTGAAACCCTTCACAAGCTACCCGCACCAAACATTCCGGCGCTTTGTTACCTTGGCGATGAAGAATGCATTGTCGACCCCCAAAAAATCAGATCCCTGATTAAAAAATGGCCTGCCGCACGGCTGATTGACGTGCCTGATGCCAAACATGAAATCCTCATGCTCAGCTCCCACCGCCAAAAGGTGATTTTGCGCGATATTTGCAATTTCTTTGAAAAAACGGCCTCTTAAATCGGCTCAATATCGCCCTCTGCGCGCTTGGCATGGAATTCCGTCTCATAGGCATCGAAACGATCAACCCCAATAGCAGCGCGCATATCGCTCATAAGATCCTGAAAATAATGAAGATTATGCCATGTCAACAACATGCCTGAAATCATCTCGCCAGCGCGAAAAACATGATGCAGGTAGGCGCGCGAATAGCTTTGACAGGCCGGACAGAGGCAGGCCTCATCCAAGGGACGGGGATCATTTTGATGACGCGCGTTTTTGATGTTGACCACACCGCGACGGGTAAAGGCCTGACCGGTGCGCCCTGAACGCGAAGGAAGCACGCAATCCATCATATCAATCCCGCGTTTCACGGCCCCCACAATATCATCAGGCTTGCCCACCCCCATCAAATATCGCGGCTTATCCGCGGGCAACATATCAGGCGCATAGTTGAGCACGTCAAACATCGCCTCTTGTCCCTCACCCACCGCCAAACCGCCCACGGCATAGCCGTCAAAGCCGATCTCGCAGAGCGCGGCGGCGCTTTCGGCGCGCTGTTCCTCAAATACGCTGCCCTGCTGAATCCCGAAAAGCGCATGACCCGGGCGATCCCCAAAGGCATCGCGCGACCGCTGTGCCCAGCGCATGGACAAGCGCATGCTCTCAAGCGCCTCTTTCTCTGTCGCGGGAAAGGGCGTGCATTCGTCAAAGGCCATGACAATATCGCTGCCGAGCAGCTTTTGGATCTCCATCGACCGCTCTGGCGACAGCTCATGGCGCGATCCGTCGATATGGGATTTAAAGGTTACGCCCTCTTCTGACATTTTGCGCAATCCGGCCAATGACATGACCTGAAACCCGCCACTATCAGTCAGGATCGGGCGCTCCCAATTCATGAACCGGTGCAACCCGCCAAGCGCGTCAATACGCTCTGCACTGGGGCGCAGCATGAGGTGATAGGTATTCCCAAGAAGGATATCGGCCCCCGTCGCGCGCACGCTTTCGGGCATCATCGCCTTGACGGTGGCGGCGGTGCCCACGGGCATAAAGGCAGGCGTGCGAATATCGCCGCGCGGGGTGGTGATGACGCCGGTGCGCGCCTTGCCAGAGGTGGCAGACAGGTCAAAGGAAAATCGTGTGCTCATGGGCGCGTTGTGCCGCAGGACGGGGCAAAAGCCAAGGACGAATTGCGCCCCTACTCATCTAAGCTGTCAATCCACCCCTGAAGCTGTTCAACCATATGGGGCATCCCGATCTCTGCATAAAGATCGCGCGCTTGCACCCAAAACGCCCGCGCCCCTGCCATATTTCCCCGCGCATGTTCCAAGCGACCAAGGTTGCCATAATTGTTCGCCATCCCCTCTTTGCGCCCAAGCGCTTGGTTCAGCGTGAGCGATTGCGCATAATACCCCTCTGCCGCTGCCAAATCTTTTCGGGTATATGCCAGATTGCCAAGGTTGCCATAATCGGCCGCCATCCCCTCTTTGCGCCCAAGCTCTTGGTTCAGCGTGAGCGCTTGCGCATAATACCCCTCTGCCTCCGCCAAATCACCGCGGGTCTGTGCGAGAGTGCCAAAGTTGCCAAGCGCCACGGCCTTTATCCCATCATCCTTTGCGGCCTCTGCAAGCGTCAGCACAGTGTCATAGGCCGCTTGCGCCGCTGTCAGATCGCCAAGCCGCCGGTGCAGGTTTCCACATTGATTATGCGCCGCTTTGTGGTCGGGGTTCAGTTGCGTGACGCGGGTATAGGCGGCCAAAGCGCCGCGGGGATCATTCATATAGTTCACCGCGCCGCGTCCAAGATAAAGCGCGATCAAATCATTGACCGGCCCGTTTTCATAGTCATCAATCAACCCGTCAAATTGTGCGGGCAATGTGGGATCATCGGGTTGTGCGACAAATACATCCAAAAGCGCCTGCGCCTTTTTCGCCAATTCCCCGCCGCCGCGCGCGATGCTTTGGGTAAGCTCCAAAGCGGCGCTCAGGTCTTTGACCTTTTCCTCTGCCTCGCGCAGCGCGTCTTTGGTTTCGATCAATTCTTCGTAACGATGCAACGCTTTGGTAAGTGCCTGCGGATCGCTTTCACTCCGCCTGTCTTTGCCCCCAAATACGCGGGTCCACATCCATTTGAACAGGCCGCCAACGACGACTACAACCAATCCGGTTACAACCGGATGTGCCTCAAACAATGTAATAATATCGCCAAACGACACCGACAAATCCCTTTGTTCAATAGCCATAGGCTAGACAGGAAAAAGATCGGTGACAAGTTTAAGGTGATCTTTATTCCAAATAGATACGGTCAAAACCCGAGCATTGGTTTGGCCCTATGACCCGTCAAAGGAAAACCCAAGTTGGCGGTCGTCTTGGGTTTTTTTCGCTCTTTGTCCCCGCATTTTGATGCCTGCGCGGCGGCTGCCGTGTTTGTCGGAAATAAGCTTGGCCTTGGTTTTAAAATCAGCCCCCCCGCGCACCGCCCAGATTTTTTCCCGCGCCTCTTTCGCGGCGCTCAGATGGTCCACGATGGGCAGCGGATAACGGGTGCCAAGGATTTTACCAGCAGCGTCGGATTTCCACGGTTCTTGCAGGAATTTATCCTCAACCTCAGCCAGTTCGGGCACCCAGCGGCGGGTAAATTCCCCTGTTGGATCCTGATCATAGCCTTGTTTTACGGGGTTATAGATGCGGATCGTATTGATCCCCGTTGTGCCCGATTGCATTTGCACCTGTGGCCAGTGAATGCCCGGTTCGTAATCGGTAAAAGAACGCGCCAGATGTTCGCCCGTGGCGCGCCAGTCGAGCCAGAGGTGATAGCTTGCCACCGCCATAAGCATCGCGCGCATTCTGAAATTAAGCCAGCCTGTGGCGATAAGAGACCGCATGCAGGCATCGACAAAGGGCAAGCCCGTTTGCCCCGTCGCCCACGCCGTGAGCCGCGTCTGATCAGGCGTTTTGGGGCGCAGGCCGTCGTAGGCGCGGTGCAGGTTTTCAAATTCAAGGCTTGGATCGTCTTCGAGTTTCTGGATGAAATGGCAATGCCAGTGCAGCCGCCCTGTAAAAGAGGAAAGCGCCCCGTTCCAGCGCCCTTTGCTTCCCTCTTTGCGCAGTGTTTTTCGTCTGTGCTCTGCGGCTTGGGACACCTCACGCATCGACAGGCAGCCCCACGCCAAATAGGGGGAAATGCGCGAACAGGATGTCGCCCCTTTGAGCGGGTTGGACATGTCACTGCGATAATTTTCACCACGCTCTGTCAGGAAGCTTTGTAGTGCATTCCACCCTTGGGATCGCCCGCCGCTCTGCCTCTCTGGACAGGGGTCGGGGGACAGTGAAAGATCTTTTTCTGTCGGAATGGCCCCAAGATCCAAAGCTGTGAGTGGTGTTAAGGCGGGCGGCTTGCAAAGGCGTTCTGCCATTTTCTGGTCCCACGCCCGCGCCCATCCATCACGGGATGGCAGACGGCGTTTTACGCCATGTTGGGCCACCTCATGCCACGCGATGCCCTGTTCGCGGCACCATGCGCGCACCCTCTGATCGCGCGCATAGGTCCACCCGTTGCCGGTTTCCTCATGGGAAAACAATGCTGTGACATTAAAGGAGCGCGCGAGCGTTTGCAGTACTGTCACCGCCTCTCCCTTGCAGATCATCAGAGGCTGACCAAGATTTGCAAGCGCGGTTTGAAGGTCGGTGAGGCACTCTGCAACAAAGCGCCAGTGCCGCGCTGCGGCATCGGGCAATGTCCAGAAGTCGGGCTCGACAATGTAGATCGGCAAAACCGCCCCTTGGCTGGCTGCAGCCGAAAGCGGTTGATGGTCCCAAACGCGCAAGTCACGTTTGAACCACACAAGTGCGATGTCGCGCTTTTGATGCCTGAAAGAAGCGTCCATATCGCTCTATTTAGAACAAAAAAGAGGGGTACAATGTCCCCTCTCTTGTTCTTTCAAAACCGCAGCACTCTGTCACAGTGCGGCCCGACGTTAGGCGTCTTCTTTTTCCAGCGCTTCGATGGCTTTTTCAAGGTCATCCTTAGAGACAGATTTATCTGTCACATCCGCCAGTTCTAGCACGTAATCCACGACTTTGTCTTCGTAGATTGGCGCGCGCATCTGCTGTTGCATTTGCTGGTTTTGCTGCATGAATTCAAAGAACTCGCGTTCCTGACCCGGGTACTGGCGCGCCTGTTGGATGAGCGCTTGGGTCATTTCTTGTTCGCTCACCTCGATGTTTGCCTTTTGACCAAGATCGGCAAGGAGCAAGCCTAGACGCACGCGGCGTGAGGCAAGTTCTGCATGCTCTTCCTTGACTTCGATCTCTCCATGGTCGTGGCCTTGCACCTCTGGGTTTTCCTCATGCCAGAGCTGATGGGCGATTTGTTTGCCCTCTGCCTCGACAAGCGACGGAGGAAGCTCAAAGCTCACCATCTTGTCCATCTCATCCAAAAGCTTCCGTTTCATCACTGAACGGGCCGCGCCGGAATATTCCGCTTCGAGCCGCTCGCGGATCTGAGCTTTGAGTGAATCGAGATTTTCTGCGCCGAATTTTTCCGCCAAAGCATCGTCAATTTTTGCGGGAACCGGTTTTTTCACTGCCTTGATGGTGCAGGAAAAGACCGCTGGCTTGCCGGCAAGGTTCGCGTTGCCATATTCCGCGGGGAATGTGACCTCTACGTCAATTTCTTGACCAGTTTTTGTGCCTACAAGCTGTTCTTCGAAGCCGGGAATAAAGCTGTTAGAGCCAAGTACCAGAGGATAATCTTCAGCCGATCCCCCGTCAAAGGCTTCGCCGTCGACTTTGCCAACAAAATCCAGAACGACCTGATCCCCGTCTTTGGATTTGGCGGTTTTGCCGCGGTCTTCGAAATCCTGTGCGCTTTCGGCGAGGTTCTTCAGAGCGTCGTCGATCGCGCCGCCTTCGACCTTGGCGACCATTTTTTCCAGCTTGATGGATTTCAAATCCAATTCCGGAATGTCTGGAAGCGCCTCATAGGTCATATCAAGGCTCACATCATCGCCGGGCTTCCAATCATCCGCATTAGACATTTTGATATCGGGCTGCATCGCGGGGCGATCGCCGCTGTCCTCAAAATGTTTGTTCATTGCGCCATCGATGGTTTCTTGCATCGCTTCGCCCATGAGGCGTTGTCCAAACTGTTTTTTCAACAGCGGCAATGGCACTTTGCCTTTGCGAAACCCTTTCATTTCGACGTCTGGCTGCGCTTCGCGCAGTTTTTGGTCCACGGTTTCGTTAAGCTCATCGGCGGTAATAAAAATCGAATATCCGCGCTTTAGGCCTTCGTTCAGCGTTTCGGTGACTTGCATCGTGCTGTAAATCCTTTTTGATCCGTCCCTAGGCAGCCCCAAGGAATGCCCCGTCAACTGCATGTTTTAATCTGATTGCGTCCCATTAGAGGAATGCGCGCCCCACCTCAAGCCTCAAGAACAAACATTTTCACGCATTAGGTTTGAAAAGCGGATATATCTTTATCCAACGGGACCATTGCGGTGCCAAACCTTCCCCGAAAATATTGACAATAGTGCAGACAAATGCAACCTAAGGCCGAATGAGTTTAGTAATTTCCAATCGGTCTTACCGATATTTATTTTCAGCAGCCGCTATTTCGAACCTCGGGGACGGGGTATCAGCCTTGGCCTTTCCTTGGTTAGCGTCGCTTTTGACCCGCGACCCATTTTTGATTGGAATGGTCACATTTGCCAATCGCTTACCTTGGTTTTTGCTGACCTTACCGATCGGCGTCATCACGGACCATTATGATCGGCGCGGATTGATGATCAATGCCGATATTGTACGGTTATGTCTGACCTGTGGCGTGCTTGGGATTATTCTCACGCTTCCCGAAGCACATAACAGCAATGAAATGACATCCATTGGCTTTCTTGCGCTCTTGGCCTTTGGCTTGGGCAGCGCAGAGGTTGTGCGCGATAATGCCGCCCAAACAGTCTTACCATCCATTGTCATGCGCAAAGACTTGGAACGGGCAAACGGTCAGATGTGGTCTGTGGAACAAATAACGGGATCCTTTGTTGGCCCTCCATTGGCAGGCGCTTTGATTGCCTATTCTCTGCCCGCCCCCTTTGCATTTGATGCAGTAACCTTTGGGCTCGCGGCATTTTTTGTCTGGCACATCAGCCTGCCGCCCAAAGCGCCCTCTGTCCGCCTGCCGATGGGGCAATCCATAAAGGAGGCTTGGGTATGGACAAAGCAGCACCCAACAATCCTTCGCCTTGCCCTAATGCTTGGGACGTTGAATTTCCAATCCACGATATTTGTCACCTTAATGGTGCTTTATGCACAAGATATTTTCACCCTGAGCGCTACGGCCTATGGTGTTTTGCTCACCGCCGGGGCGGTCGGCGGCGTGGCCGGTGGGGTGTTTGGTCCCAAAGTTGTCGAACATCTAGGCCCGCAAAGATCCGCGATATTGGGCTTGGCCCTTTTTCCGTTGGAATGCGTAATCACT